>LUMQ01000021.1_pt1 | contig 47588 bp, 46 predicted proteins | sample 729621 | NCBI WGS metagenome assembly LUMQ01 (sample SAMN03860259, study PRJNA289734) | marine metagenome | biome: seawater column; feature: ocean; material: water; isolation source: Red Sea water column Station 12 - depth 25m | place: Saudi Arabia: Red Sea | collected 2011-10-15 | depth 25 m | reverse complement strand
ACAATTCCTCCTGTAAAATGTGGAAGTTGATCTAGTTTTTGGCTTTTATGTGAATCATTTAAATTTTTCAAAAAATCAAAGAAGTTAGCATCTATTTTTTTTCTTTTACCATTAATAACCTCAAATAAAGACCTCTGGTCATATTCAAAGATCCTTGATGGATTTATGCCAACATAAGAATATCTACCATTTTTCTTTGCTTTCTCCACAGATTCAAGAATGAATCCGTAATCGGAGTGCATTGATAAATTTGCCCAAGCTGCAGTAGGTGTAATCGTATCTGCCATTATTCTTTTGAAAAAAGGCACAACTTTTCTTCCATCTTTTGCAAGCAAGTTAAATTCTTTTTTTGATAATTTATTTTTCATTTTATATAAAAAAAAACCCCGATAAACGGGGTTTCAAAATCTTGTTAACATGAACTTAGCTTACAAGACAGATCCCCCGACTTGAAAATACCATTTCCATGTTTTTGAGTTATTTTTCACGAGAAAATATTAAAACATAAAATAAAATTTTGCAAATACTTATTTTGATTTGAATACTAATTTTGATGATTTTGAAGAATTTATAGCATCATAAGTAAACATAAATGGCTTGAATTCTCCTCTATTATACATCTCTGTTTGATCACGATAATGTTTGGATCTAAATAATCCAGATTGCCCAGTTGGAAGTATGCTAAAACCATTATCAAAATCAGAAAAATCAATTATTCTTCTCATTGAGGAACCTGCTCGAACATCAAAAGGCTTGCTAACAGAATAGCTTGCAGCTCTTGGAGTCATTTCTGAGCCTGCCATTGGAAATGGTCCAACACTAAAATTTATTAATCTTTGAACCAAAGGATCTGCATCTAAATTATGTTCATAAGTAACTTGATGAACATCTCCCCATATAAGTTCTGAAGGATTTCCATATTTATCTTCAAGAAAAATAAATGCGTCTTCAAAAGACTTGTTCACAATATCGTTAAGAGTCTCTTTTTCGACAGTTTTTACATTATCAACCCAAAGATTAGTCTTACCATCAAAAATGCTTCTAATTGCTTGCGTTCTTATGTATTTAAGGCTATAGAATGTATCAAATGAACCATCACCAAAGCTCTGCAATTCATCTTGAAATATATTTTGAACAAGGTGAATATAAATTGCATGAAATGCAACAGCCCCTTTTGAATCTAATGATTCAACACCATCCCAATCTTTTAGCATTTCATATATTTTATCTGCGTTATCTGAAAAACCTAACGAATAGTTCTGAACAAAAAGTGGAGCGTATTGTTGGCCAAATGGAGCAGTTACTTCATTAAGAATAGATTTCATATCTTCAGTTGATAATTTTATGTCCGTGTTTAATCTCCTATCAATTTGAGTAGCTCTACTAGGATCAGCCCAATATCTGGATATATAATAAGGATATTCGTTACCAACAATTTTATTATTTCCGTTTGAAATATATCCTTTTTCAGGATTAAAAGAGAATGGCATTTCATCAAAGGGAATGTATCCTTGCCAATCATACTTCGTTGTAGTTCCATCAAAAGGAACAAGTTTATCAGCATCAAGTCTGATAGGAATTTTTGTACTTGGTCTCCATCCAATATTTCCTTCTTTGTCAGCGTACGTCCAATTTTGTCCAGGAGCTCCAAACAACTTTGAAGCTTCATTAAAATCTTCCCAATTTTTTGCTTTTGCAAGCATAAATAAGCCAGTGGTTTCGTCAAACGCATCAAATTCTGTCCATCTAAATGATATAGCTTTTTTCAAAGCTTTAGCGTCTCGATGTATTTCAGATATGATTGGACCTCTATGAGTAGATCTAATAATAATTTTACGTTTAGAACCTGATTTAAGAACCAATTCTTCTTCTTCAATTATTAAATCTCTCCATTCACCGTCAACATAATATTGTGTTTGATCTTCGTTTAATGATTCAATATAAAAATCCATATCATCTGTCATGACATTTGTAAAGCCCCATCCAATATTTTCATTATGTCCTATTACAGGCAAAGGAATACCATACAAACCATAACCTCCAAAGTTATAATTATTACTTTTTAAACGAATTTCATACCACCAAGGAGGTAAATTGTATGCAAGATGTGGATCATTAGCTAGTAAAGGCTTACCAGATTTGGTTTTTGTTCCAGAAACTGCCCATGCATTAGAACCGTAACCATCTCTATCAGTTTTTAATAAATTTCTCAAATTTTCAGTATCGCTGGCATACTGCTTAAATGATTTTAATAACACGTCATTTGAAGAGATAGTAACAAAATTTGGATCATAAGATGGTAAAATTTCTGATAAATAATCTGGACCAAGTTGTTCATTAATTGCTCCAAAGAATAGTTCAGAATCCCATCCTCCTTGCAATTCCCAAGCCATCATTGTACTTAATGCAACAATATCAAGAGGTTCAAAAGTAGGAAGTTCATCTATTTGTAATAATTTAAATTCAAGCGGATATTCTGATGAAGATAAACTTTGGACATAGGCATTTATTCCATAGCACGTGTCTTCTAAGTGTGCGAGAATATCTGAAGGTACTTTGTTCAAAGTTTTTTGAGCAATTTTTTCAAAACCAAGTGTTCTTAAAAAACGATCTTCTGTAAAAAGTGTATCATTAACAACAGCACTAAGTTGACCTTTATATGCATATTTTAAAAAGGCCATTTGAAACAATCTATCTCTCGCACCCAAATAACCTGCTACTTTAAACATATCAGAATCGCTGACAGCAAAAACGCTTGGAACACCATAATCATCGAACAATACTTCCACATCATCTGATAATGAAAGCTCTTCATTTATGCCTTCATACGAAACTTCTACTGGACTCAAAAAAACATTTACAGCATAATTTATTATTATGAATAAAGAAATTATTAAAAATAGAATTTTATAGCGCGTCCCCATACTGAAAACTAACAAATAAATTATCTTTTTAAGAGAATTTTTTAAAAAAGTTAATTCATTAGATTTTTGCTAAAAAAATCTGCGGCAAATTTAAATGATTTTTCTCTAGCTTCCACATTCCCACCCATTGTTGGTCCTCTTCCTGCGCAGGTCAATAATGCCAACTCTTGCATTGTGGGAGAATTAATTGGGATTTTCCAAAATTCACTTAAAAATAAGGTACCTTCGTCATTCATTGGAAAGAAACAATCACCAAGTGTATAACCGTGCTCTATTTTAGTTAACTCCATTTCTCTATCAAAAGAGTGGTGAGCATCTTCATAAATAGTAATATCTATGTTATGTGATAATCCACTTTCACTCAACTTATCTAAAAAATTCGTACATGCAGAAGCAGGTACCCAATCATCCAACTCGCCAATCAAAATATGCACTGGTGCTTGACTAAAAATCATAGATTCATCAGGATAAGGATATGCTAAACACCCAGGATAGATTGGTAAATGAGCAGCAAATCTAAATTCTCCATTATTGATAGCATTAATTAATGGCATCCAGGCAGAATAGAGCGACACAGTGCCTCCCAAACTCCATCCTGTTATTCCAACATTATTAATATCAATATTTGGATGTGTTGACAACGTTTCAAGCGCGAGATAACTATCAAGAATCATCATTGCTGAAGTAACTTCTACCTGACTACCAACTGTAGATTGAACATCTCTACTATCGAAACTTTGTAATTGAAACGTAGCAAACCCTAATGAACGATACATTTCTAAATATTTTAAATGATGAGGACCCCAGTTTAAGCTTCCAGCAACCCCAACAATAAGGGGGTATTTTTTTTCTGTATCAAAATCTGCTGGAAATCCTAAGGTTCCAGTAACAATTTGTGTTTCTTGGTTATCAAGATCAGTAATTACCTCTTCGAAAGAAAATGGATTTCTACTCTCAAAAACAATGGTTTCATTTAACGCTTCTTGAGCTATAATCTGAGAAAAAATTAATAGTAGTAATATTTTTTTCATGATTTCTCCAATAATTGTAAATATGATTTAAATAGCAATCCACCTCCACCGCTATAACCTACAAGCTCTCCATTACTTCCTACTATTCTGTGACAAGGTATGATAATAGGGATTTTATTTGAACCACTAACTCTCCCAACTGCTCTAGCAGATTTAGGTTCTTTAATTTTTTCAGCAACCTGCTTATAACTTTTTGTTTTTCCGTAAGGAATTTTGGACATTTCCTTAAAAACTTTTAATGAAAACTCTGAACCTTCAATATGAACTGGAATATCAAATTTTTTTAGCTTTCTGGTAAAATAAGCATTCAATTGATTTTGGACCTCTTTAGCAAATTTTGAAGAACTATTTTTATTAATTTTTAAAGATAACTGCCTTTCCATTAAATCATTTTTATTCTCCGAAAATGATAAGTCAAACAGCTTATTATCATTGAATAAAATTCGAAAATAAAAATGAAGATTATTGACTTGAAATATTTTTTGATTCATAACCAAAAATTGATATCATCATGAACTTTTACTGTTTGGACTCTCATTTTACTATACCATTGCTTGCCATTTTTTTTTGCTTCAATATGTAGAAAATTTTTTCTCCATATATCTATGCTTTCTAAATCTTTCCAATATGATATAAAAGTATTTTCCTTCCCATCACCAAATTTTTCGTATCCAAGATAACCAGGTATCGCTGTCACTGCATCAATAGTTTTTTGATCCATATCAGCATATCCTTCAAGATTATCACTCAATTTGTAAGAAAATATCACTGCATAGCAGTCTTTAACATTTTTTGGAATTTTATGAATTTCGCCCATTAAGCCTTACTTATAGATTGAATATATAGATGAACAAATTAGTATCTTAAAATAAATCTGCTACCACATTTAGTGCATTTTGCAAGAAAACTAATATATTCATACCACTTGGTTCTTACCCAAGTATGTTTGCATTTTAAACATTTCATAATTTTTAAAATTTAAGTATTTTCTTCAAAAAAACTATATAATATCAAAAATAATGAACCCTAAAATACTAAAAATTATCATTGCTGGAATGGCCATTTGTGTTGTCTTTTTATCGTACAAATTCAATGAAGTAAATAACGATTTAAAGAAATATAAAGAGTACTATAAAGACTTATCAATTATGTATTTAAATGAAGTAATTGAAGCTCCTAAACTTGAAGCGCCATCAGCTGAAGATATGAAAGTTACAACAATAGATTTTGATAGCAACATGTTACAATTCTCCGACCTTGAAAATAATATTTTCACTATTCAAAATTTTAAGGGGAAAAATCTTTTTATCAACTATTGGGCAACTTGGTGTAATCCTTGTTTAGCCGAAATGCCTTATATGGCTGAGCTGTATGAAAAATACAAAGATGAAGAAGATATTATATTTTTATACTTATCTAGAGAAAAATTAGAGACAATAAAAAATTATGTACCAAAAGATGAAAGTCTTCAAAAACTGCCAATTTACAAGATTATCACAGATGATGAATTCTTTGCAACTTCAGGTATTCCTACTACCTTCATTGTTAATTCAGATGGAGAAGTTATTGTAAAGGATCTTGGAAGCGCTTTTTGGAATGACGAATCTGTTTTCAAATTTATTGATAACCTAATTGGTAAAAATGAAATCTAATATTTCAATTAATACAGATAATCACTTTCCATACCTTGGAAACGGAATTCAATTCAATGAACATTTATTTGGTTTAGAGTTTGATGCAAACTTAATTCAACAAACATCAGAATTGATATGGCAACCTAATTCAACCTTGCCATACTCGACCCTAAAAAAACTTCCAGCTCCTTATAACATATTATCAGATATTGCACTTGAAATGACTGTGCACAATGATTCAAAAATAGGTTTAATTGGACAGAATGCACTTTTTAATGAAGTAAAATTAATTGATGATGGATTAATGGATAAATTTATTTTAGATGTACAAAATCATATTGCTAATCCAACAAAAGAATCAGCTGAATTAATTGCAAACGTAAGATGCTGGTCCTCATGGTTAGCAAATGGAATTAAAATTGAGCCAATCTTTAACGGAAAAAAGAAAGCATGTTCATTCATTCCATGGCCACTATCAGGACTGCTTTTATTATCCTCAAGAATTACAGGTCAACAACCTGAATTTGAATATGCTGCAGATTATGTATTGCGATCTGGAATCCTTCCAGATCAAGAATTAGATAATTATGATGACTTAAGTAAAAATATAGATTATGTAAGATCAATTAAGCCTTTAGTTGCTTTCCATGATTTTGATGGAAACGAACAAGGATTTAGAATGACACATCTCGCAATGGAAAGAACATCTAATATGTTAATTGAAAATGCTCTTTTAGCAGTTGAGGGAAATGATATTAAAGAACATCTTGAAAAAATTGAATTAGCTACAATGCAGTCTAATCAATTATTTAATGCGATGTGGAAAGTAAGTGAACCATTACTTTACAACAAAGAAGTAAGGATTTTTATTCAAGGCCTTTATGGTAATCAAGGAAGTATCTATCCTGAAGAGGGTTTATTTTTTGAAAATTGTGGAGATATATTTAACGAAGATTATAATTCTAAAGGTTGCTATGTATCCAATTTACATGGCCAAACTGGTGCAAACAGCTCATATCATCCCATTGCAGATGAAATTACTGGAGTTGGTAATCATACCCACGCATATATCGCAGATGAAATAGTTGATAAATCTATGATCAAAGGAGTGTTAGAGAAAGGGTATGTAAGCTCTAACGATTTACCAAAAAATGTTGAAGTTGATTCACTAACAAAATTACTAAAATCATTTAGAGTTGGATACAGACCTCCTGCGCATCATGCCATGATTGTTAAAACAAGAAATATTATTCAAAACTCAAATTATTTTTCAAAGATCGAATCTAGTAATGATAATAAAAAAATCTTAGCTAGTGCAGTACGATGGATTATTCAACATCGAATAGATCATTATAAAATGGTTGTTAGCTACATTCTACGAGCGCCAGATCCTTATCAGCATCAAACAAAAGCTAAAGGTACTGGAGGGTCTCCTACCCCTACCTTCCTTCCAAAAATGTTTACTCACAGTATAGATAGATTACAGAGTTTAGTAGAAAATAAAAATTTACCATGGGCAGATAAGCTTATTGATATTACCTCAAATCATGAAACTGCAATGCAACAATTCCAAAAAATTGCAATGCAATCTAAAAATTAAAAATTATCTGTTACTAAATGCTCTGTGAAAAAATCAGCCATCTTCTTATAAAGATGGTATCTATTCTTCCATCCATCAGCTGGATAATCTTCGCTTAAAAAATTGTTATTAGACATTCCATGATTAGCATTTGAATAAATGAACATCTCCATGTCTTTTCCATGTTCTGCATAGGCTTTAGCAAGCTTTATTGAATGTTGATGATGAACGTTGTCATCTGCATTTCCATGAATTTGGAGTAGATGTCCTTTAGCTTTATCTACGTGTGTGAGTACTGAGGCATTTTTATATCCTTCTGGATTTTCTTCAACTAACCCCATATATCTTTCTGTCCAAATAGTATCATACAGTAACGGCTCTACATTTGGAGCAATAGATATACCAGCTTTAAAATAATCGCTGGCTAAAGTCATACACATATTAGTCAAATAACAGCCACCACTCCAGCCCCATATTCCTATATTATCTCCGTCAACATAAGTCAGACCTTGTAAATATTTTGCTGCTTCAATATGATCCTTAACAAGATATTTACCATAATCACCGTAAGCTAAATCTTTGAATGCTTTTCCTCTTCCTCCAGTACCTCTATTATCAAATGAAAAAATAATAAAATCTCTACTTGCAAAATATTGATGTAAAGTGTGACTTCCTGCACCCCATCTGTTAACAACTAATTGTGACCCAGGACCACCATAATTATAAAGAATAACAGGATATTGTTTCATTGGATCAAAATTATGAGGGTATGTAATTAAGGCATTAAGCCTAGTACCATCATCTGTAAAAATATTAATTAGTTGAGGATAGGTTAGATTATAAGCATCAAATTTAGATCTATCTGTTTCTCTGAGAGTTCTAACAATCTTTCCATTATCTTCTCTTATGAGTGTTTTCGGAGGAACTGTAAAACTTGAATATGAATTAATGAAATAGTTTAATGTTGGAGAGAAAGATGATGAATGAGAGCCTTTTTCTTTGGTAAGTCTTTTAAGTCTGGAACCATTGAATCTAATGGAATAAAGATGATTTTCTGTTTCAGTCTCTTTCTTAGCTGAGAAATAAATTGTTTCATTTCTATAATCAATTGCACTAATGTTATTTACCTCCCAATCTCCTCTTGTGACTTGATTTATTGGTCTTCCATCAGGTCTATTTCTGTAAATATGACTAAATCCATCTTTTTCAGAAATCCAGATGATTTCTCCATCATCCATAATCGCAAAACTAAAACCTCTCTTAGTAGTCCATGTGCCAATTTCGCCTGGAACAATAAACGGATCTCTGTCAATCCAAGAATCATTTGAATCATTTAGAATTAGGTCTGCCCCATTAGTATCGAAATCATATTTGTATAAGTTCCAATCATTTTGCTTCCTATTCAAAGTAGCAAAATAAAGATTAGATGAATTGGTTTGCCAAATGATATCAGGAATGTAATATGCCGTATCTGGTAAATTGACTGATCTATATTCTTTATTTTTTAAATCTAATATACTAATCGAAACAATAGGATTATCTTCTCCGGTTTTTGGATACCTGATATACTTAACAACTGGATATTGTGCTTCATAATCAACCAAAGCATACTCTTTAACATATGTTTGGTCTTCTCTTATAAACGCAATGTAGTCACTATTAGGACTCCACTTGTATGAATCATAAGTACCAAACTCTTCCTCATAAACCCATCCAAAATGTCCGTTAAGAATATCTTCGCTCCCGTCAAAAGTAAGCTGTTCTTCAAGCTCGTTAGTTAAATCAAAAAGATATAAATTGTTATCATTTCGAACGAATGCTAGCTTGTTTGAATCTGGAGAAAATTTTACATTTCTTAAACTATCAGGATCACTGGTGACAGGCGTTAAAGATTCTGATGATATATCGTACACATAATATGAACCATAAGAAGAATGTCTCCATAGTTTTACTGAATTCTTTTTTAAAAGCAACTTTGTTTGATCTGGACTAAATGAATACGAAAAATTGCTTATAATATCTTTTTTGACTGTAAAGGCTTTTAAGGTATCATTTGAAGCAAGATTATATTCATAAAATTCTAACCCTTCATCATTTCTTTCCGAAAAATAATATGAATCAGAACTATTCTTCCAATCATATCTTCCAATTGATTCGGTTCTAAATGTGCCATCAAGTACGTTTTCTAAAGATATTTTATCTTGGGCAAAAAGCGTACCAAACATTAAAATAATAATTAAGTATTTATATCTCATATTTTTTTGAATATATAGATTTTTAATGAAAATAATCTAATAGTTTATGGAATGAACCAACCCATAGAATCATAAACTATTCCAACCGAAACGAATCCTTGGATAGCAAAAAGTACTCCAGTTAATACTAAGCCCAACACTGAGCCCATAACACCATTGTTTGCAGCATAGCCAAAGATAGTAGTTGGTTTATAAATCAACTCTTTATAATTGATAGATTCATCTACTTGCTGTAATAAAGCTTTTGCACTCGATAAATCGTTAATTCTTTCCTCTCCTTTTCCAGCAAGCTTTAGCTCCCAAATTTCTTCTTCAATAATGAAAAGTTCATTTCTGATAAAATCCCTATGCTTTGCGCTAAGAGATTGCAGTTGAATGGCTTTTGAAATTGCAAATAAGCAAATAACTGAAACAGCAACAATTACTGTTCCAATTAAATACACAGTGGAAATATGGTGCTTCATACCTGTCCATACTATCAGATTTAATATTCCAACACATAACAAGGAATAAAAAATTAAAATTGAAGTATAGCCCTGAATTCGTAGATAGTATGTTTCACCAAATGATCGTAAAACATTTCTCATGTTCATCCAAGCAAACACATTGACTCTTTTTTGTAAATCGACAAAGATTCTATCTTCTTTTTTATCATTATAAAAACTTTTAAAAATTGAAGAAAGTTTTAAACCAGGGTAAGATACAAGCTCCCCTAATTTCTTGGATGTAGCATATCTTCTCTCATAGTCTGCTGCACAAACCATTCCAAACATCATAAGTTGAAATCCATTGAAAAGTCCAAGAAGAGTTGCTACAGAAATAATCTTTTCTTGGGGAGTAACTCCAAACAAGTCCATTCCATAAAAATATTTTGACAAGAATGCTGCTGCAGGTAATAATAACATACATAAATATGTCAACTGCTGCATATATTTGAGCGCTGGTAATCTATAAACTGAATTAATTATATTGTAAAGAATAAACCCTGAAGGAAGTTCATTTTCTTTTGTTGAGCTTGTAGAAGATGGAAATAATTCATTGTTTGACTCATTAATTAATTTCTCTCTTGTTTTTTTGCATGGTTCAAATGGAATTCCTTGTAGACAAATATCATTTTCATCCATAGCAATAGTTAATTCATCTTCAATTAATCCTGGAAACTCCCATGGACGCATCCATCCTTGAGCAATTAATCTTCTGACAGTTTTATTATCATCCCAATCTGGAGCTGGTAAGCATAAACGCTCTAAATCTTCCGGTCTAAAATATCCATATTTAGTAGCAATGATTAGTCTTCTAAAAAATAAGAGCAAGTAAGCTAAAATCATGTGAAATGGATCAATATTGAGAATCAATTCCTTTTCTGAAAAAAGTGCTAAAAATAGCCCAATATTCATCAACCATGATGCAGGATAAATAATCAACCAATTATTACGTATTGTCGCTAAAGAATGGTGTTTTGTAGATATTGCAATTAACTGTCTATTTTGAGAAACGTGCCATGCTCTAGATAAAGAACCTTCTAAAAAAATTGCTGCTATTGGCGAAAAAATGACCGGAGGTAAATTTTCATATATAAAGGATTTCCAAAATGCTTTCCATGAAAAGCTTACTGGAGAATGAAATTTATCAACAGTTTTATCTTTCGACGCGCTTCTTAATTTTGCAGCTTGATATGGTGAATCTATGCCTGATATAAATTTTTCATCATCTTGATTGGAAGGCTTTCTAAGGCTCAAAAATGATTGAATTTTTTGTATTGTTTTGCTCATAATTTTTTGAAAGTGATTCAATTTAAAGTATTTTTCAAAATTCTATTATCAATTTTTTAATAGATTTGCATAAACATTGATGCTGTCATAAATTCGCTGTCTATGGGTCTTATAACAAACATGAGAAGTAGAATGCAAGTAGTAATGTGGACTATTCTAGTCCTCTTTGTTACTAGCATGGCAATTGGTGGTCTTGTTGGCGGTGCCAGCATTACTGATATTTTTGGTGGTCGTCAAGGTAATGAAGTTGGTTCATTAAACGGAAAACCAATATTATTTGAAGATTTTAATCAATTAGTTTCTAATGAAATTAATAGACTAGATCAACAATCAGGTCGCTTAATTTCAGATGAGGAGAGAGAATATATCAGAGCTGTTGTATGGGAGCGATTAATTGCTGATTTAATAGTACAAGAGCAAATTGAAAAAAATAAAATTGTGGTTGGAGATGAAGAAGTTTTATTTCAAATGAAAAATAATCCTCCTCCATTTCTACAAAACTCAGACGCCTTTCAATCATTTGGAAGATTTGATTTAGAAAAATATTTAGATGCTGTCTTAAACCCTAATCAGATTGATTGGAAACCAATTGAAGACTTCATGCAGAATGTGTATTTACCTAGTTATAAACTACAACAATATGTTTCTAATGCAGCTGCCATTTCGTCAAACGATGTATTAGAAGACTACAAAAAAAGATTTTTAAATTATAAAGTTGAAATTCTTCATGTTACCGAAAAGGCAATTGATCAGGATTTTTATAACGGACTATTAGCAGATAGACCATCAGATGATGAATTACGTAATCTTTACAATGAAAATATTTCAGACTATGACCAACCCGAATTAAGATATTTAAAATATGTTAAGTGGCCAATTAAGTCTAATGCAACTGATACATTGCGCGTTAAACTTGAAGCTGAGGATTTAATTTTTAGATTAAACGATGGTGAAGATTTTGCTTTATTGGCTAATACATATACTGAAGATCCAAGCAATAGTGCTGATCCTCAAAATCTGAAAGGTGGAAATTTAGGATGGTTCAATAAAGGACAGTTATTACCTGAGTTTGAAATAGCATCTTTTGAAGCTGAAAAAGGTTCAATTGTTGGCCCAATTTTAACAGAATATGGATATCATGTAATTAAAGTTAATGATAAACGTACTGTGGACAGTAATGAGCAAGTTAATGCCTCACATATTCTTCTAACTATTCAACCTGGAAGAGGTACTGAAAACGAACTTAAAGATACTGCAAGTATATTTGCCTTAGAAGCAACCGAATATGGATTTTTTGCATTAGCTGATTCATTGGGCTTAGAAATTCAAGACTCTAATGGTCTAAGAAAAGAGTCAATTTTTGTTGATAATTTTGGAGTTGGAAGAAGTGCAGTAAATTTTGCGTTCAATAATGTTGAAGGTTCAACTTCTGATGCCATTAAAAATGATAATTTCTTTGGGGTATTTTTTCTTGATAAAGTTAGTAAAGAAACAGTTATATCTTTTGAAGAGGTTAAAGAAGATTTGAAAAATGAATTTTTATCTGATTTCAAAAAAAATCATATTAAAACTTTAGCCGAATCCATTAAAGATAATAATAAAGGCGAAATGGAACTTTCAGCAATATTTCAAAATAATGAAAATCTCGAATACGTTGCTGAAGCAAATTCAGCTTTAATTGGAAGTTTTGAATCTATTGGTAAGAGTAACTTCATAGTAGGTGCCCTAGCTAATGCTAAAGAAGGTGATATAATTGGTCCTCTACCAACTTTAAGGGGTCAAGCATTTTTAAAAGTAATTGATATCGCTGATGTTGTAGTTAGTGATTTTGAAGAAAAGAAAGATGCTATAAGATTTAGTTTACTTATTGATAGACAGAATGCTATTTGGGGTAATTGGCTACAAGCATTAAGAGATAATGCTGATCTTAAAGATTATAGATACGATTTTTATTAATCTTCTCTAAAAACACCAAGCTTATCATATCTTGAAACTCTAGATTCCAAGAAATCACTACTCAAGTTATTTTGCAATTCTTTGATTTCGCTTAAAATTGTTTCCTTAAGAATGTCTGCAGTAGCATCAAAATGTCTGTGTGCACCTCCAGAAGGCTCGTAAACGATCATATTACAAATATTATGTTCCATCAAATCTTTAGGAGTGAGCTTTAAGGATTTAGCAGCTTCTGGTGCTTTTGAAGAGTCTTTCCATAAAATAGATGCACAACCCTCAGGACTGATAACAGAAAACCAAGTATTCTCAAGCATAATCATCTTATCGCAAAGTCCAATGCCTAATGCGCCACCGCTAGCTCCCTCTCCAATGACAATTGATAAAATTTGAGTTTTAATTGAAGCCATTTCAAAAAGATTATTTGCTATAGCATACCCTTGTCCCCTTTCTTCAGCTCCAATACCTGGGTCAGCTCCAGGGGTGTCAATCAATGTAATTATAGGCAATTTAAATTTCTCAGCTAACTTCATAACTCTTAATGCTTTTCTATAACCTTCAGGTTTCATCATTCCAAAATTTCTAAAAATATTATCTTTAGTATTTCTTCCTTTTTGTTGACCAATAATAGCAACCTTTACTTTGTCGATGATTCCAATTCCTGCTACAACTGCGTTGTCATCTGAAAAAGCTTTGTCTCCATGTAATTCTGTGAAATTATCACACCAAGCATTGATGTAATCAAGGGTATAAGGTCTATTAGGATGTCTGGCTAGTTGGACAGTCTCCCAAGGAGATAAATCTGTAAAAATTTCTTTTTCTAAATTTTCCCTTTCAGCAATTAAATCTTTTAATTGTTTTGAATCAGATTCGGATGTTGTCAATTTTTCAATTTCAAAATCTAAATCTTTTAACGGTTTTTCAAATGGTAAATAATGTCTTTTCATCTTTTTAACCTTAGCAGTCGCCATAAACCAAACAACCAAACCTTAAATACTGCCTCTATCATTACAGTCTTACTCATTTTTGACTCTCCAACAGTTCGGTCTGTAAAAACTATAGGATGCTCAATCAACTTACAACCTTTTTGAAAAGCTCTAAAGGAAGTCTCAATTTGAAAACAATATCCCTGTGAAGAACATTCCTGAAAATTAATTCTATTTAAAGTATCTTTTGTCCAGCCCTTGAATCCAGCTGTCAAGTCTTTAACAGGAACACCAGTAATAATTCTTGCATAAATATTAGCAAAATAACTGATATACAACCTTCTGATAGGCCAATTAATTACTCTCAAACCTCCTTCATACCTACTACCAATAACAAGGTCATTACTTTCCAATAAATTCAACATAGGATTTATTTCTTTAGGATCGTGAGATAAGTCTGCATCCATTTGAATTATTTTTTGATAGTTATTTTTTAAAGACCATGAAAAGCCTTCAACATATGCTGAGCCTAAACCTTTTTTTGATTTACGCTCAATGATAAAAATTTTTTCATTATTTAAGTCTTTAACAATTTTTGCAGTCCCATCAGGAGAATTATCGTCGATGATAAGAATATTTAAATCATCTCTTTGGGCTAAAACTAAATTGATAGTTTGAACAATATTTTTTGATTCATTGTAAGTTGGTAGGATAACTAAGTTTTTCATTTAATTTATATCTATTGTTTTAGCAATCATTTCCATTTGGCGCATATAAAATGCTTTTTTTCCTCCAGGATTAAAAACTATATAACTTATATAAAAGGTTCTATCATTTTCATAATCATAAAAGATATATCCTTGAAAAGGACCGCCTTTAGCATCATCAATTGATTCCCATAAACCAAAAATTCTATAAGCTGATTCATCATTGAAATCATCAAATTCAATATTCAAATAATCTTGATTGTATTGTATAGAACTAAAATGCTCTTGAGGAAATTCTACGAGATATTCTAAAGCATCTTCCTTGCTAAAATGATTTCCATCTCTCCAATGAACAGCAATCCATCTAAATGGAAGTTCTTGCCCAATCCAAAAAAATGATTTATCACTATCATTTCTTATCAATTCCCATCCCCATGGAATTTTCATTGTCCAATCATATGATCTATAGATTTCTGACTCTAATTCTTCCTGTCTTTCATTTTCTAAGAAATATTGAGCTTGTTTTTTGAAAAAATTTTCGTCGAATTGCTGTTTAATAAAAGTGCTATTCTGAAGGAGGTAATCGTTTATTTGCTCATAATCATTACCACTTATAATCATAAATAATTGATTTTTAGCGAATTGATTTCTTGATAAAATTAAAGGAGTATCATTTAGTGTTTTTTTAAATGCGCTTTCTCCTAACAAATCTTTGGTTAGCTTAGTTGCAGGATTTAGCTCATAATCACCAATAGATGCAATGACAAGATTTGTCTGAGTTTTAAGCGCTGAAAAGCTCTCTGGTTCAGCAAATTTAATATTATAGAATAATTCAGGAGATGGGGTTAAAAGAGTATCATTGAAAACAATGGATAATAAAGAACTTATTTTTTCTCTATCTTCCTTTGCAGCAAGTACAACAATATCATCGTTTCCACCAATAGCATCTCGTTTATAATCGCAGGCTTGAGATATAAATAAAAATATTAAAATTATTAATATTCTATTCATCTCTAATCCTTTGAAACTCATAGATAACAACTAAAATAATTGATAATAGCAAAAAGGCTATCATTGGCTCCCAAGTGATGAAAGGATATCTAACAAATCTATCGCTTGCAGTTGGTGGTGGTTGAACTACAGAATCTTGGGTGCTTATATTTGCAGCATATTCAATTGACGTATTTCCATGTGGATTATAATAACTTAAATTAATCTCTGTCGATGATGATTCTGAAAAATCATTAATAATTCCCTGAAAAAATGTTAGACCATTTTGATCTCTAACTCTTTCAAGAGAAAAACCTTCAGCATTAACAGTAAAATCTTCTGAAGCAAAAGGTATTTGTACTCCAAGAATAAAAGTTTTAATTATTTGGTTCGACCCAAAATCATATGAAAATCTTCTTGGACCAGGATCTTTGATAAATCTATCTAAAAATAAATAAATAGTATGGTTTCCATCCTGATTGATAGCTTGAAAAGAATTTTCATTTGTTTTCAAAATTTGTTCAAATTCTAACCCGTCTCCAGAAACTGTATAAAGCACAGAATCTATATCTGAAGATACAGGGAATCCAATTTCATCACTTCCAAATTTATCAAATTTATATTCTATTGCTACTCCGGGATAAGAGAATTCAGGATAAATTGTTACTGATAACGTATCAATAGTTGTTTGAGCAAAAATTTGGCTTATCAACATCAAATAAAAACATATTTTTTTCATAGGCTAAGTTAATTGAAAAATAACAAATAAATCATAAAATGCATGAGTTAAAGCAACAATACCGAAACCACGTTTTATATATATCAACGATAAATAAACACCTGCAATAAATCTTAAGGTAAATGATAATGGAGTAAATGACTCGATTCCAATATAATGAAATGATGAAAACAGAATTGAACTAAAAATAATCGATAGAATTAGGGAAGAAGATTCATTGGTTTTGAAAATGAATGAAAATGATTTTGTTAAAATAAATAACAATAAAAAACGGAAAATAAGCTCTTCATACAACCCTGCCCCAATAGATAAAATGATATTATTTATTACATTAGTTGTCAAACCCTGAATTAGATAGATATTTTGAAGAACTAACAATAAAACACCTGCATAAAGCAAAGATTCTATAATCATAATTGAAATATATTTAATAGATATATCAAAAGTTTTAAAATTTTTTCTTTGACTAAAAAGGACAAAAAAAAGTACAATTATAAAAATAGAACTAGCTGCATAGTATCCGTTCAATCCTAGCATTTTAATAAATTCTTCAATTAAAACATCTGCTCCATTTTTAGAAAACGCTATATCTGCTTGGAACAAAAAGAAAATTCCGATTTCATAAATTATAAAGAGAGGTAAAGTGACAAGTAAGCTATAAAATAAAGATTTAGATTTAAAAAAATATTCAGAAAACATGCTATATTTTAAGAACTGCCAAGAGGGCTTCCTGAGGAACTTCAACCCTTCCGATCATTCGCATTCTTTTTTTACCCTTTTTCTGCTTTTGAAGTAATTTATTTTTTCTAGTAACATCTCCACCGTAGAGTTTTTCAGTAACATTTTTTCTAAACGGAGCAATATTAGTTCTTGCAATAACCCTTGATCCAATTGAAGCTTGAATAGGGATCTGAATTTGATGCCTTGGAATTAACTCCTTTAATTTCTGGCATAAGGCTAAACCTCTATGATAAGAGTCTTTCTTGGCACATATCATTGATAATGCATCAACAGGTTCTTTATTTATTAAAATATCTAGCTTATCGAGTTTGCTAGTTTGATATTCTTTAAATGTGTAGTCAAATGAGGCGTAACCTTTTGAGCCGGATTTCATTTTATCATAGAAATCAAAAAGAATTTCACCTAAAGGTAGTTCATATATAAGTTGCACTTTTGATTTAGATAAATATTGAGTGGATTTGTATTTCCCTCTTTTCTCTTCACATATCTTCATTACATTGCCTATATAATCAACAGGAGTAAGAATTTCTGCTGTAACAATAGGCTCCATTAAACTTTCAAGGAATTTTGGTTCAGGTAATAAAGCAGGACGTTGAACCTCAACCTGAGAACCATCTTTTAGATTAGCCAAATATTTTACATTTGGACTGGTGGTAACAATTGAAAGGTCAAACTCCCTTTCCAATCTCTCTTGAATAATTTCCATATGAAGCAACCCAAGGAATCCACATCTATAACCAAAACCAAGCGCATCACTTACCTCTGGTTCAAAAGATAGCGAAGCATCATTCAGCTTAAGTTTTTCAAGTGCAGTTCGTAAATCGTCATAATCTCCAGCATCCGATGGAAAAAGACCTGAAAAAACCATAGGTTTTATCTTTTGGAATCCAGGTAAAGGGTTTTTGCAAGGCTTGTTAAAATTTGTAACGGTATCTCCAGCCAAAACATGTTCAATATCTCTGACATTCGCTATTATATATCCTACTTCTCCAGCTTTAATGGAATCTGCTTTTTTTCTTTCAATAACAAAATGGCCTACTTCATCTACATCATAGTGTGTATTATGAGCAAAAAACTTAATTCTACTACCTTTTTTCAATGAACCTTCGTAAACCCTTACATAAGCAACAACTCCTCTATATCTATCATATATTGAGTCAAAAATTAAACCTTTAAATTCTTCATTTTTTGGTTCGTCTGGAGGAGGAATTTTATCAATGATTGTAGTTAAAATATCTTCAATTCCTTCTCCTGTTTTAGCACTTGCTAGCAAAATATCGTCCTTTGAACAACCGACTAGTTCAATAATTTGAGACGTAACATTTTCTATATCGGCATTAGGTAAATCAACTTTATTTATAACAGGGATAATTTCTAAATCATTATCAATAGCTAATAAATAATTTGTGACAGTTTGAGCTTCTATTCCTTGAGCTGCATCTACAATTAACAATGCACCTTCACTAGCAGACAGTGTTCTTGAAACTTCATAAGTGAAATCAACATGTCCTGGCGTATCAATTAAATTTAAAATATGTCCATTATAATCAATACGAATCGAATGACTTTTAATGGTAATACCTCTTTCTCTTTCCAGTTCCATATTATCTAAAACTTGATCTTGCATCTTTTTCTTTGAAATGGTTCCAGTATGCTCAAGAAGTCTATCGGCAAGTGTGGACTTACCGTGATCTATATGTGCAATAATACAGAAATTTCTGATAGGTTTTGTCGTACTACTCATGAAAATGATTTACAATTGGTATTCTTCTTCCAATACCAAAAGCTTTTTTACTTACTCTAAGAACCGGAGCAGCTTGTCTTCTTTTATGTTCATTAATATTTATCTTCTTTTTTAAACTTAAATATTGTTCATTTTGCTCATTTCCATCTCCAAAAACAATTTTATCTACGATGGGACTAATTAAATCATAATCAAATGGATCAACCTGATTAGGAGCAAGCTCTGCTGATGGTTCTTTATTTATAATATTGTTAGGAATAGTTTCATTATCTTGATTAATCCACTTTGAAAGCTCATATACTTCAGTTTTATTTAAATCTCCAATAGCTGATAACCCACCACTCATATCTCCGTATAAAGTACAATATCCAAGCGCCAATTCTGTTTTATTTCCTGTAGATAAAACTAAGGAGCCAAACTTGTTTGAAAATGCCATTAAAATATTTCCCCTTATTCTTGATTGAATATTTTCTTCAGCTACATTTGGATTTGACCCATCAAAATGTACATTCATAACATCTAAATAAGCTTGAAATAAGCTATCAATGTCTACTGTTTTAAAATTTGCATCAAGATTTTTAGCTAATTGTTTAGCATCACTTTTACTATGATCACTTGAAAACCTTGAAGGCATTGAAATCAAAGATACATTTTCTGAACCAAGAGCATCTACAGCAAGACAAGCTACCAACGCTGAATCAATACCTCCACTTAGTCCAATAACAGCTTTTTCATGTCCTGTTTTAATGAAATAATCCTTAATTCCTAAAGATAATGCCTTAAATAACTGCTCATTTGGAGAAATATTTTCAATTAATTCTTTTGTTTTGAGATCGGTTATTAGAATTTGTTCTTCAAAACCATTAGCAATGTCAATTAATTCTGATTCGCTGTTAAAAACCATCGAGAAACCATCAAAAATCAATTCATCTTGGCCACCAACAAGATTGCAATAAATAAATGGACAATTTGCATCCTTGTATTTGCTTTGAATTAATTTCATCCTGTCATTTTTTCTGTCTTTTGCAAATGGAGAAGCTGAAATATTAATAATTAAATCAGGGTTATTTTCAATAATTTCTCCTGATATTTTTCGTTCATATTCATCTTCCCATAAATCTTCACAAATTTGTAACGCAATTTTATAATCAGAATTATTTACTTTTAAATCAAATATTCCAACTGAATCACCGCTATGAAAATATCTTCTTTCATCAAATACATCATAATTTGGTAAATGAATTTTGTGATATTTATAAACTATTTCTCCATCTTGGCACACAGCAGCTGCATTGAATTTTTTATTATCCTCAAAATCAACATAACCCAAAATACATGGAATGGTTATTGACTTAGCAAGCTCATTTAAGCAGGAAATATTTTGACTAATAAATTCTTTATTATTGAGTAAATCTTGAGGGGGATATCCTGTTATAGACATTTCTGGAAAGACCACTAAGTCTGCACCTTTTTCTACTGCGGATTTATAGTTTTTAGAAATTATATCAATATTTTTTTGAAAATTTCCTAATGTAGGGTTTATTTGACAAACTGCAACATTTAATGCTTTAGACACTTATCTACTTCCTCAATTAAAGAATCTATAGTTTTTACTTGAATTGATTTTGGAATATCCCAACTATTATAAGCAATTAATTGCTTTTCTTGAGCTAATGTGAAGGCTATTTCACTAAGTGTTCCATAGGCTCCAGAAATTGCAACACCTAAATCGCAATTATAGCTAATTAAGGCATTTCTAGTTATATCCAATCCAGTTGAAATTGGAATACTGAGATATTCATTTCCAGTTTTAAAATCTTTATCTTTTAAAATTCCAATACATGTTCCACCACCAAGTGATACGCCTTTAGCAATAGCTTCCATTACACCTTCACCGCCGCCGCAGAAAACCAACCAATTTTTTTCGGCCATTCGTTTCCCAATTTCTACAGTATCTTTATAAATTTCTTCTGAAATAAACCTTCCTCCAAAAACAGCAATTCTTCCATCAAATTTCATTATGGCTCCAATCTTCCCATTGTTCTTGGAAAAGGAATGGTTTGTCTTACATGATCTATTCCACATATCCATGAAACTGTTCTTTCAAGCCCCAATCCAAATCCGGAATGAGTAACTGAACCATATTTTCTTAAGTCTAAATACCACTTGAATGCGCTTAAAGGCAGTCCATGATCTTCTATTCTCTTAACCAAGATGTCGTGATCATCTTCTCTTTGTCCCCCACCAACTATTTCACCGTAACCTTCTGGTGCAATAACATCTACCCCTAAAGCAAGTTTATCAGAATCATCTCTTTTCATATAAAAAGCTTTGGTTTCATGAGGCCAGCTATGAATCATCACAGGGCTATCAAACTTTGAAGCAATCAATTCTTCATCCGGTGCTCCAAAATCACTACCGTAATTAAATTCTTGACCATTATCATGTAAGAGCTTAACAGCTTCATCATAAGTTATTCGAGGAAATGGAGATTTTACTTTCTCGAGCAAAGTAATATCTCTTTCCAAAATTTTTAACTCTTCTTTACAATTTTCAATACTTTGAGAAACAATATGAACAATAAATTCCTCAATCAAATCCATATTATCTTTTAAATCATAAAATGCCATTTCTGGTTCTACCATCCAAAATTCTGTTAAATGTTTTCTCGTCTTTGATTTTTCAGCCCTAAAACATGGACCAAAACAATATGTTTTTCCAAAGGCCATTGCCCCGGCTTCCTGATACAGCTGTCCACTTTGAGTTAAATAAGCTGATCTATTAAAATATTCAGTTTCAAATAATGTAGTAGTGCCTTCAACAGCATTTCCAGTAAACATAGGTGAGTCAATTAACACAAAATCTCTTGTATCAAAAAAATCTCTAATTGATTTAATTACATTTTGACGAACTTTCATTATGGCATACTGCTTCTTTGATCGTAACCAAAGGTGCCTATTATCCATTAAAAAGCTTACTCCGTGCTCTTTCAAAGCAATCGGATATTCTTCAGCAATATGAATTACTTCCATATCTTTTACTAGAATCTCAACCCCCAAATCAGAACGAGAATCCTCTTGAACAATTCCCTTAACAGTTACAGATGATTCTTGAGTAAGACTAGATTCAAGTTCAAAAACATCAGAAGAAACATCATTGCTTGTAATAACGCATTGGACAAAACCTGTACCATCTCTGACGATTGCAAACCAAATTTTTCCAACAGATCTAAGATTATAAATCCATCCATTTAGCTGGACTTCTTTCCCTATAAAATCTTTTAATTTATTTATTGATATATTTTTCATTTTCTTTACCATGTAGAAAGGATTGAATTTACAACATCTGATGCAATTTTGTTAATGGCAATATTAATTGCCAACTCTCGTGAATCTCCAAATTCATCATCATCATTTTCATCAAGAATCCCATCGTTATCATTATCTATTCCATCCGAAGAAGGATCATTATTTATACTATAATTTCCAAAACCTGTAAAAGTTTTTTCAATTAAATTTTTTTCATTTTCATTATCAACCCATAAAATTTTTAAAGAGATTGAAAATCGATACTCATCTACCTGTTCATTGCTATCAAATGTAAAAGGTCCATCGGTAGCACTGGTTATCACTCCCAGAATAGTACTATCACTATTGCTATCATCTGTAATTTTTAAAATATTTTGAATAGCAATTTCTTGCGTTATTTTTGAAGTTAAATTTTCAGAAATCTCAAATTCCGCAGTATCATTTTCTATTAATGGGATATAAACGTTATTTATATTGGCTGGAATCGATCCTGCCATGGAATAATAACTACATCCAACAAGCATGAAAATTGATAAAGAATTAACTATTTTTTTTAATTTTCTTTTCAATGCCATAATCATTTATTTTTCTATAAAGAGTTCTTTCACTCATATCAAGTGATTTAGCTGCTGCTCTTCTGTTGTTATTAAAATGCTCTAAAGTTCTTATAATCATTTCTTTTTCAAGATCCTTAGTGTTAAAAGCTCCAATCATCTTACCTTTAATAAGATTTTCATTCTCATCAAATATTTCATTTTCCTGAATTGCTGAACCAAATGATTGATTAATGCTTCTCGATGAATTTAAATCAGAAAAACTAGATTCTTTCATCATTAATTTTAAATCTTCAATATCCTGTCTTAGGAAAAGTAGTTGACGTAGAATTAGTTCTCTTTCTGCTTGATCAGGATCTCTGTTTACAACTACAGGTAGAGAGGTATTATTTTCCATAGGCTCAATTTTATCTCCAATCAACTGATTAGCAACCATATCTGCAGTAATTCTTTCACCTTTCTGCAAGATTAAAATACTTTCTACAAAGTTTCTCAATTCTCTCACATTTCCTGGCCAATGATAATCCTGCATTTCTTTAATTGATTCAGGCGTAAAGCCTTTATACTTAATATCATTTGTTCTACTAAATTGCAATGCAAACCTATCCACTAGTAGCCTAATATCATTTGCTCTTTTCCTCAATGGTGGAATATTGATTGTTACGGTTTTCAATCTATAATACAAATCTTGCCTAAACTTCCCTTCTTGGACCAGTTTTGCCAAATCCTTGTTCGTTGCAGCAATAACTCTTACATCTGTTTTCTTTGTTACAGAATCACCCACTCTCATAAACTCACCTGATTCTAAGACTCGAAGAACTTTAACCTGAGTCTCCAATGGCATATCACCAATTTCATCTAAAAAAATTGTTCCCTTATTAGCTGTTTCAAAGTATCCTTTTCTGGAATCTGCAGCATCTGTATAAGCACCTTTTTTATGTCCAAAAAGCTCACTTTCTATGATTCCTTCTGGAATAGCTCCACAATTAACAATTACAAGCTCACTTGAGGCACGCTTACTGCCTAAATGTAATGCTTTGCTTACTAATTCTTTTCCAGTTCCTGATTCTCCATTAATTAAAACTGAAATATCTACATTTGCTACTTGGGCAACCATTTCTAAAACCTGACTAATAGCATCGCTTTCTCCAATAATACCAGCTTTTTGTTTTATTAAATCTATATTCATAATATCTCCGTTGATTATAACTTAATTTCTTTTTCTAGTTTGTTCATTTCATCTCTTAGCTTGGCTGCTTTTTCAAATTCTAAATTTTCAGCTGCTTCAAGCATCTCTTCTCTAATCATTTCTACAACAATTTTTTTATCCTCCAGTAGAAACTTATCAGTCGCAACATCTCTTTTAACTTCAATTTCACTATCTCTGTAAGATTCAGCGACTCTAGTAGATTGCATAATTTCTTCAACTGATTTTTTAACAGTTTTTGGAGTAATGTTGTTTTCTTTATTGAATTTCATTTGAATTTTTCTTCTTCGATCAGTTTCATCAATCAAATATTTCATCGAATCTGTTATTTTATCAGCATATAAAATTACTTTACCTTGCTCATGTCGAGCTGCCCTACCTGCTGTTTGAACCAATGAACTTCTAGATCTAAGAAATCCCTCCTTATCAGCATCTAAAATTGCGACCAATGATACTTCAGGAAGATCTAATCCTTCTCTTAATAGATTGATTCCAACTAAAACATCAAAATCACCTAATCTTAAATCTCTTAAAATTTTAACTCTTTCAATAGTTTTCACTTCTGAATGAAGATATCGAACTCTTAAACCGACAGAACTTAAATACTCGGATAGATCTTCAGCCATTTTCTTAGTTAATGTAGTAACTAAACATCTTTCATCTTTTGACGACCTAATCTTTATCTCTGAAATAAGATCATCAATTTGACCAGCAGAAGGTCTAATCATCAACTCAGGATCTACCAATCCAGTAGGCCTATTAATTAATTCAGTAACTGCCCCCTGAGAGAGTTCTAACTCTCTATGAGATGGAGTTGCAGATGCGTAAATAACTTGATTTTGAAGTGTTGAAAATTCATCTGATTTTAATGGTCTATTATCATATGCTGAGGGTAATCTAAACCCATAATCAATCAAATTATCTTTACGCTTTCTATCTCCACCATACATAGCCTGGATTTGAGGTAAAGTAACGTGAGACTCATCTATTACAGTTAAAAAATCTTCAGGAAAAAAATCAATCAATGTAAAAGGTCTTTCGCCTTCTTTCCTTCCATCAAAATATCTTGAATAATTTTCAATACCAGAACAATATCCAATCTCTTGGATCATTTCAATATCAAAATTAGTTCTTTGACTAATTCTTTGTTCTTCTAAAAACTTTTCGTTTTCATTAAAGAACTTGGTCCTCTCAATTAAGTCTCTTTTTATCTCTTTAATTACCGAATCATTTTTATCTTTATCAGAAATGAAATGTCTTGCTGGATATAGATAAAATTCATCATGCTCAGAATGTTCTTCTCCTGTTAGAGGATCAAATGATACTATCGATTGAATAATATTGTCAAAAATATCAACTCTGATAGCCTTATCCTCATACGCTGGAAAGATTTCAAAAATATCTCCTAAAATTCTAAAATTACATCTCTCTAAAACTTGATCATTTCTTTGATAATAAATATCGACAAGGTATTCAGTTAAGCTAGACCTGCTAATAGAATCATCAAGCTTTAAATGAACCACTTGCTTCTTCCATTCTTTGGGATTACCTAAACCATATATACATGAAACAGAGCTAACGACAATGACATCTTTTCGTTGAAGTAAAGAGCTGGTTGCTTTTAACCTTAAACGATCTATTTCTTCATTCATTGAAAAGTCTTTTTCTATAAATGTATCAGTTACTGGCATATATGATTCAGGCTGATAATAATCGTAATAGCTAATAAAGTATTCAACAGCATTATTTGGAAATAAGTTTTTGAATTCTCCGTAGAGCTGAGCTGCTAAAGTTTTATTATGAGAAATAACTAAAGTCGGCTTTTGAACTTCCTCAATTACCTTTGCAATTGTATATGTTTTTCCTGAACCTGTTACACCAAGCAAAGTCTGATGAGAAGCATTTTCCTTCAATCCATCTGACAGTTCAGATATAGCTGTTGGCTGGTCTCCTGCTGGAGAAAATTTTGATTCTACTTTAAAGTCTGCCATAATGACCAATAATTTAAATATTATTAACGATAAAGTAAAATAATATGTATGACAATTATGTAGATGTTTTATTTTATTTTAAGGAAAAATCTTAAATAATCAAGAAGACTAATAAATAGTAAAATAGCGGCAATATTTAATAACACAGGCGTAATATAATATATACTCTGAACCTTAAATGCAAAAATACATAATGCAGCTCCTAAAAAACATACTCCTGTTTTCCCTAAAATATTGGAACCATAAACTGTTTTTAATTTTGGTAAATACCATAATGAAAATATTAAAATTGTTAATTGTCTTAAAAAATAAAAGATCATAAACCTAGTTGAGATTAGACCTTCTTGATTAAAAAGGATTATAAAAGCAAATAGCGTAATTCCATCTGCAATTGGATCAAGTGTCTTGCCAAGCTCTGATTTCTGGTCAAGAATTCTAGCAGCAATTCCATCTAGAAAATCTGATAATAATGATACAAAAAGTATTATTAAGAAATACGATTGCATTCCATTCTTGTAAGTTATAATCATTGGAGCAATAAGAAAAAATCTCAGAATTGTAATTAGATTAGGGACAAGAAATATATCGCTAACTTTGAATAATTTACTCATATAATTCCTTTAAAATTTTTTCCGTGGAGCCAGAATTTTCAGTTACAAAAGATTTACAATTTTTTGATGAATTATTGTAATTATTTTTATCTAAAAGCCAATTTATTTTTTCAGTAAATAGCTCATAAGAATCGACGGAAAAACCACCTGAAACATCTATTAAACCTTCAGCGTCAGATTTATTAGAATTAAGAAAATTTGAACCAAAAATAACTGGATTTGAAGCAGCTGCGGGCTCAATGATATTATGTATTCCCGATTTAGAAAAGCCTCCTCCAACATAAGTTATAGTACTTTGTGCATATAATTTTGAAAGAAAACCTACTTTATTAACAATAATATACTTTTCTTCAAATTGGTTAAAATTTTGATATTGATTTATTTTTTTGAATGATAAATCATTATTCTCTAATGCAGAAAAATAGTAATTCAAATGGTAATCAGTTACTTCATGCGGAACAATTATCACTTTTTCAAAATGATTAACTAATGGAGAATTAATAAACTTTTCAAAAATAATTTTATTGTCTTCATCCCACATACTTGCAAAAATCAATATATTACCTTCATCCTGTCTAGAAGAATCAAGTTTGTATTCAACATTTTCTAAATTATTTAATATTCTATCATATCGAGGATTTCCAATTTTATAAATTTCATCATTTGAAATATTCATTTTTATTTGATGATAATCATCATCACTTACACAAAATATCTTATTAAACATTTTCAAAAATATGTTATATGATTTTCTATATCTTGCTGATGTTAAAACTGTTGAAATATTTAACTGATTTGCCGCAAATAAAAAACTTGGCCAAAAATCACTTGAAGTAAAGAAAATTTTATTAGGTTTTACTATCCTTAAAGCTCTAAATGATGAAAAAATAAAATCAAATGGTAAATAAATTTTCAAATCAATATTTCTATCATTTACATTTTCAAATCCTGATGGTGAAAAAAAGGAGGTTATAATTCCTATACCTTGATCTCTTTTTTTTATTTGTTCAATTAATGTCTCAACTTGTTGATATTCTCCAAAAGATGCGCAATGAAACCAATAAATCTGTGAAAACTTGTTCTTTGGGAATGATTTGAGTGCTGAAAAAGAATTAAATCTTCCAATAAATCCTTTTCTTATTTTTGTGTTAAAAATTGAAAAAATAATTGATAAAAGTAAAATAATTGGAATAGCAACAAGGTTGTATAAAAATATTAGAACCATCATAATGTTAAAGCCCTACTTACATTGCTATACACTTTTTCGCTGTCTATTTCAGTCATACAGTACTGTTCTTTTCTATAACAAGGTCTACTACCATTTTGTGAGCACGGTCTGCACCATAAATCTTTATTTTCAATGACTCTTGAGTCACTTAATGTAACTCTGGCACCTGTTTCTTTGGATGTAGGACCTAAAATCATTGTTACTGGTGTACCCATTGCTTCAGAAATATGTAAAAGACCAGTATCACTTCCTAAAGTATGCTGCGCATATTTAACTACACCCATTGCCATTCTTAAAGATGTTTTGTCTTTTAGGTTTATGATTTTGTCATGTTTAATAATTTTATCACAAATAACATCATTTGTAGATCCAAGAATAACAATTGTTGAATTAAACGAACGAATTAACTTTTTAATTAAATTATTATAATTGTCAATCGACCATTGCTTTTGACTCCACGCAGCACCTGGGACAATAGCTATATAATTATTTCCAATGTTATTTTCTCTTAAAAACTGTTTAGTTTTATCTTCCTCAAGTTGATCGATATACAAGTTTGTTTGAGGAAAAGTTTTATCTTGTCCTAATAAGGTATGATACATTTTTATATGGCTGAAGCTTTCTTCAAAATAATTTTTATAACCGTAAAACAATAGGAATCTTCTTAATCTTGGTTTTTTTATCTGCTTAAATAAATTCTTTCTTAAAAAAAGTGATAAAACTCTTGTTCTAAAAACGCTATGGATATCAAAAATTATGTCATAATTATTACTTCTTAAAAATCTTCCCAATCGAAATAGCTCATTCAATCCTAATTTTTTATCAAAAGATATAAGTTTATCAATAATTGGATGTTTTTTTACAATATCAGAGAATTCCTTTTTGATAAGAAAATGTATCTCACTATCAGGATATTTTTGTTTTACTGATTCTAGAAACGATGTTGCAAGAACAATATCACCAATTGCACTCATTCTGATGACTAAAATTTTTTTCATGTCTCATTATTAAAAAGTTTATTAGCAAACCAGGATACGGCTATACTTATTTCATACAAGATTAACATTGGAATAGACATTATAATCAGGCTAATTGGATCTGGAGGCGTGATTATCGCAGAAAGAACAACTGTTATAGCAATAGCCTCTCTTCTGTATGTTTTTAAAAATTCTGGATTAATTAATCCAATTGAAGAAAATAAGAAGGATGCGACAGGCAATTCGAAAATTAATCCTGCTCCAATCATCAAAGATAATACAAAACTAAAATAATAATTGATTGAGAAATTGTTTTGGATATCTGCTGTTATCATTGATGCAAAAAAATCTAAAGAAAAAGGTAAGATTACCTTATAAGCAAAAACACCTCCCAAAATAAAACAAATAAATGCGGTAAGGATAAGCGGAATTAGTATCTTCTTTTCTTTATCATAAAGGCCTGGAGATAAAAATTTCCAAACTTGAACTGTAATAACTGGAAGAGATAAAATAATTCCTCCAATGATAGCCAAATTCCATTTTAAAAGAAACATACCTTGAATTGTTAAAACCTGAAGGTTTAAATCTGAATTAATTTGAGAAGCAGGTTTTATGAGGATATCTACAAGAAAATTTGCAAAATTGAATGTTAAAACTGACATCAAAAGTATCGAACCTAGCGACTTTAAAATTCTCCATCTTAATTCTTCAAGATGATCTACTATTGACATATCATTATTATTCATTTTTTCCCTTAATTTCATCAACAAGCTCGTATGGTGACTTTGTTTTTATTGAGGCTTTATCAACACCATCTAAAAGAGCTGTTCTTTCCTCATTCCAAAATTGACTTAAAATATCTTTTTCAACTATTGATTTTATTCTTCGATTATATCTTAAAACTTGCTTTTCTTGTATATCTTTATTGTCTTTCATGGATTTGAAGTATGAAGTAATAGCTTTTGAAAAATCTTCAATACCCTCATCCGTTTTACAGCTTGTTTTAAAAATTGGAATTTTCTTTGAGTCTTTTTTAGTTGATGATAAAATATTATTTATAGATTTTACTAATAGATTAGAATCTTTTCTATCTGACTTATTAACAACAAATACATCGGCTAGTTCTAAAATCCCAGCTTTTAGAAGTTGAATTTCATCTCCAGATTCAGGTACGAAAACTAAAGTAGTCAGATCTGTAATTTCGGAAACACTGTATTCAGATTGTCCTACTCCAACGGTTTCTATAAATATTATATCTTTTCCACTAAATGCCAAAATATCACTAAAATCTTCTGCTAACTCAGTTACTCCACCAAGCTCTGCTCTAGATCCCATACTTCTTACAAAAACATTATCATCATTTACAGCATTATTAATTCTTACTCTATCTCCCAGAAAAGAACCGCCAGTAATTGGGCTTGAAGGATCAATTGCAATTACTCCTACCGATAAATTTTCTTTCCTTATTTGAGGAATAAGCTTGTTCATTAATGAGCTTTTACCTGCACCAGGAGGACCTGTAATTCCAATCTTCAATGATTTATGAGACTCCTTGAAGATTAGTTGGGATACTTCTTTTCTTGAAAAAACTCTATTCTCAATACCAGTCATTAACTCAGAAATGGAAATAAAATCATTTTTTCTGGCTTTATCTGCTATTTCTTTCAAATTCTTTGACGACATAGCGTAATTTAAAGGATAAAACTTAAAACCATAATCAAATTAGAAAATTATTGACATCTATTTCTGAATAGAATAAGTTGCAACCACATTTTATGGATAGACATAAACAGCAAATTAAACGAGACAGACAAGACTTAAAGAGAAGAGCTATTAACTCTCAAAACAAGTCAAGAATGCGTACACTTATTAAAAATGTATTATCTTCTGACTCTAAAAAAGCTGCTGATGAATATTATTCAAGTGCAGTTTCATTCATTGATAAAATGGCTAGCAAAAATGTTATTCATAAAAATAATGCTGCGAGACAAAAATCTAAGATTACTAATCATTTAAATTCTTTAAAATAAAGAATTAGTTATCGTGACCCTGATAGTTTGGGGCTTCCTTGATAATACTTACTTCGTGAGGGTGACTTTCTTTAACTCCTGCAGATGAAATTTCAATAAATTTTTTATTTTCATATAATGACTTTAGATCTTTGGCGCCACAATAGCCCATTGAAGATTTTAAACCTCCAATTAATTGGAAAATTGTATTATTAACTGGACCTCTAAATGGAACCATTCCCTCAATTCCTTCTGGAACCAATTTTAATTCATCTTTTTCTTGTTGAAAATATCTTTCACCGCCCCCTTCTTTCATTGCAGCTAGCGAACCCATTCCTCTGTAAGACTTATATCTTCTTCCTTCATAAACAATAGTCTCTCCTGGACTTTCATCCATACCAGCAAGCATACCTCCAAGCATTACTACATTTGCACCAGCAGCCAAAGATTTTGCAATATCTCCACTATACCTAATACCACCGTCTGCAATAATAGGTATTTTGTGCTTTATTCCAACCTGAGCACAGTCCATAACAGCTGATAGCTGTGGTACCCCAACTCCAGCAATGATTCTTGTAGTGCAACTAGAGCCTGCGCCGATGCCAATTTTTACACAATCTGCACCAGCTTTTATCAAATCTTCTGTTGCTTCAGGAGTTGCTACATTTCCCGCAATTAAATCTAAATTTGGAAATTCTTTTTTTACTTCTTTAACTAATTTTAAAACAAATTCAGAGTGACCATGTGCTGTATCAATAACAATTGCATCAACTCCTACTTTTATGAGTGCTTTAATCCTTTCTTGCCAATCGTCTCTAACACTTATGGCAGCTGCAACTCTTAATCTTCCATTTTTATCTTTAGTAGAAAAAGGAAATTCCTCTTTCTTAGTTAAATCTTTAACAGTAATTAAACCATCAAGATTATTTTGCTTATCAACAACTAACAATCTTTCAATTCTGTGTTTTTGAAGAATCTTTTTAGCATCTTCGTTGCTTGTATCAGAGTCAACTGTAATTAAATTTTTTGAGGTCATTCTATCTTTAACAAGAGTATTAAGATCTGATTCAAAACGAATATCTCTTTTTGTAATAATTCCAACTAATTTACCATTTGATAAAACAGGTAAACCTCCAATAGAATATTGTTCCATTAGTTGTTTTGCATCTCGTACAGTCTTTTCTTCATCTAAAGTAATAGGATTTCTAATCATTCCACTTTCATATCTTTTCACCTTATCTACCATTAAAGCTTGATCTTCAATACTTAAATTTTTGTGAATGACACCGATACCTCCTTGTCTTGCCAAGGCAATTGCCATATCAGATTCAGTGACTGTATCCATAGCTGCACTCATAATAGGAATATTTAAAGTAATATTTCTTGTAAGATTAGTAGCGCAATTCACTTCTTTCGGTAAAACAGAGGATCTTCTAGGAACTAATAAAACATCATCAAATGTTAATTTCTTTTCAACGTTATTTGACATAAATATCTCCGGGCGTAATTAGTGGAATGGCTTGTGTAACCAACTTTTTAGAACAAAAAGCTTTGACTAAGGTCAACATTGGACAATTTAACAAAAAAGATAAAAAAAACCAGGATATTATTAAGCCTGATCAAACCTTAGAAAATCATACTTTCTTTTAGAGGAGAAATAGTAATACATGTTAAAAAAGAGGAAGTATGAAAGTCCAATAAATGCAAACCAAAATTCCTTAGTGGCAATGAAAATAAACATTATCAAAGGAAGATATTTTTGAGCGTAAATAATTAATTTTTTTGATTTAAATGCTAAAGAAAAAATTAAAAAAGGTAGGAATACTGCAGAACTTGTAGCAAGGACAGGTTCATTTGAGTTTACTGATAACAATAAAACAATAACCGTTAAAGATAGAGCTAAAAATATACTGAAATAACTATCTGATCTGTAAATAACATATAGAATGATATTCATCAAAAAAAATGCAATCATCATTTTTCCAAAAAAGATGATATCAATCAAAGAGAATAAAGCTAAAAAAAGTAGGAAGTTTGTTTGAAAATCAGACTTTACTGTCCTGAAAGGACCAAAAGTATCAAATCTTTTCATTAGCCAAAGAAATAATAAAGTATGAAAAAGAATATTTGCTATACCAATCCAGTCTTCTTTAATCATCGAAAAGACATAATTTGTGTTCAAATTAATTTCCATTGATCTGAAAATAGCAATATCAAAACTCTTAACTAGGTAGTGCTGATATGCAAACATACACCACATTGGAAAAAACATTTCTAATCTGTCGATAAATTCTTTATCAAAAGATTTAAAAATGTTTTGCAGAAAATTAAACTGATTTGAATCTTCTGGAAAAAGTCTTCTTATCATTTAATTTATATCCATCCAATTGAGTATAGGAAAACTAGGAAAATAAGTACTGGACAAATATATCTTACAGTGAAACTAAATGCAGACTTAAATCCTTTTGATTTCACAATTCCATTACCAAAATATATAGAATTTGATTCACCAATTAATAAATTTCTAATAACCTCATCAATGCCCCATACATATCCAGCAAAAACTGCTAAGAAAAATCCTCCAAAAGGTAATAGAAGATTTGATGCTAAATAATCAGCAATATCAAAAAATGTAAAGGCTTTATCTTGTAAGTTAAAAGTATAGTCAGAAAGAACATTGAATGACAATGCACATGGAATAGCTGCAAGATATACTAAACCAGCCATCATTAATACTGCTTTCTTTCTAGACATTTTCCTCTCATCAACTAAATAAGCAACGCTTACCTCTAATATTGAAATTCCAGATGTAACTGCAGCGATAGAGAGCAATAAAAAGAATAAGAATGCAAATATATACCCTCCAACTAAGTTTGATAATAATGGTGGTAGTACATGAAACACTAGACCTGGTCCAGCTGTAGGATCATAACCCGACGAAAATACTACAGTGAATATTGCTACACCTGCAAAAATAGCAATGACAGTATCTAAAAATGCAACTAAATACGATGCATTAACAATATCGTCTTTGTCAGATAAATAACTTCCGTATGTCATCATTGCTCCCATACCTAAACTCAAAGTAAAAAAAGCATGTCCTAAAGCTAGAAGGAATGTCTGGCCATTAATCTTGGACCAATCTGGCTGAAATAAGAATGACACACCTTTATTTGCATCTGGGAGAATTAATCCTTGGACAACCAATATCATCAAAATAAATAACAATATTGGCATAAGAAACTTACTTGCTTTTTCAAGACCTGCCCTTACTCCTGATAAAAGAATAAAGACAACAATAGATAAAAATAAAGTATGGTATCCTAACACCCATAAAGGACTACTATTTCTTAAATTAAAAAAATCTCCTGCAGTTGAAGGATTTGCAAATGCTGGAGTATTAAAAGTCCCTACTAACGCTTCATATGTATAAGCCAAAGACCATCCACCAACAACACTATAAAATGATAAAATGGTAAAACTTGCTAAGACACCTAACGCTCCAACATATTTCCAAAAAGGATTATTTGTAAGCGTTTTAAATGCTCCTACAGGATTTTTCTTAGTAGTTCTACCTAACAGTATTTCAATGTTAAGAATTGGTAAACCAATTAAAACAATACAAATTAAATAAATAAATAGGAACGCAGCTCCCCCATTTTCTCCAGCTATATATGGAAATTTCCAAATATTTCCAAGACCAACAGCTGAACCTGCAGCTGCTAAAATGAAACTAGCTTTTGAACTCCATTGCTCTCTATTATTTTCCATCAATATCTCCTGTCTCTGATTGTGGATCATTTTCTTTAACTATTTTATCAAAATCATCTAGATGTGCCTCAACAACAGAATCTAGAATTCCATAAAAATACAATCCAATTGCTATCCAAGCAAAACGATTTCTCTCTCTTAAATAATAATCTTGAGATTTGTCATAACTCTCATTGTAGTCTTTGTATTTTTTTCTATTTTCGTTAAAACTATATAAAGAAAAAAGTTCAGCAGCAATTAAAGTATATCCTTTGATTTTTTGGTCATTGTATAACTGCCCTACGCCTGGAAAAATCAACGACTTTTTTAATGCTACATTAGGATCTTTTGCTTGTTCTTCTGCAGTTCTAAAATCAATCTTCTGCTGAGAAAAACATAGAGAAATTAGAATTATCCCTATGAAAATATTTTTTATTACCCTAAGCATTCTACTTCAACGTTTGCTCCCATGGGTAAACCTGCAACTTGAATGGTTGATCTAGCAGGAAATGGTTCATTTAGCCTTTTTTCAATTTCAGCATTAACCAATGGAGTAATTGACAAATCTGTTAAAAAAACTAAAAATTTTCTAACATCATTTAAAGATTTTCCATTATCTGATAAAACAGCTTCAAGATTATCAAAAACTTGTACAACCTCTTCTTCGACACTATTATTGTTCAAAGTACCATTTTCAGGGTCGATGGGGATCTGTCCTGACGTTATCCAACCTCCAGAAGGTAATTTTCTAAACATTGAGTATGGCCCAACAGGATTTGGTGATTTAAATTTTGACATAATTACTCCTTTTGTTATTTAAATTGGAGAAGAGTGATGAACTTTTATTTTCAAAATATCATTATCTTCCGTAAATACAAATGTAAAAGCTACTGAAGTAATTTCATCAATTTTGACAGGTTTAAGATTAAAAAGTCCCATCGCAACTTTAAGTCCATTTTCTTCTAAAATATTAAGTTCTTCTATCGTGATTTTCTCCCAAGGTTTTAAGGCAAATCCATAATCTTCTTCAATACTGCCTCCGACAAAATATGACAAAGCTTTATGTTTGGAATTTCTAAAAATAACCTCTTTTGTAAAAGTGGGCTTAAAAAGCACAGGTTCATCATTGAAAGCATAATGTGAATCTATAAAATGATTTGCAATTTCTTTAAAATCTCCCTTATCAGCATAAACTTTTCCAATATTTATTATTCCATCAATCCAAGATTCAAGAAAGTTATTTATTTTATTTTGTTTCATTAATTATATATCCTTGAGATTAGTTGAAATTATTTTTTCAACAACTGCTCTTAAATTATCTGCATTCGTATGAGGTATTCCGGCCATAGCAAAATCTTCTCTACCTCCACCTCCGCCTTGAAGTTCTAATGCAATAGATTTTACCAAATCTCCAGCTTTTAAATTTTTAGAAATTAGGTCATCGGAGATGCCAACAGATATTGTTGTTTTATTTTCAATTTCAGTAAATAAAAATATTATTCCTGAGTCTATCTTATTTTTAATTTTTTTATTCAAGCTTTTTAAATCTGAAGCGATTCCTAGCTCAACTTTACTAAAAAATAAATCAGTTCCATTAATTTCCTTTATTGGTTTGCTAACTATTAAATCAACATTTATACTATTAAGTAAAATGGATTGGCTTTGCTTTTCTTCTGCTTTCTTCTGCTCTGCTTCTTTTTGTAATCCTAGTTCTTCTGATTTTTCCTTTAAATACAAATCAACTTGATTATGAGTGATAGCGTTTATTCTTCGAATTCCAGATGAGATTGCTTTATCATGCTTAATTTTAAATTTATTAATTTTACCTGTACTTGAAACATGGGTTCCTCCACATAATTCTTTAGAAAACTCACCCATTGTAACTACCCTAACTTGGTCTCCATACTTTTCACCAAACAATGCAGTAGCACCCTCTTTTTTAGCCTCTTCCAAACTTTTAATACTTGTTTCGACTGTGATATCTTCGTCTATTTTCTGGTTTACAATTAACTCAATAGATTCTAATTCCTTTGAAGAAATTTTATTTGGATGGGTAATATCAAACCTTAAATATTCTGGATGAACTAAAGATCCTGCCTGATTTACATGGTTACCTAAAACATCTTTTAACGATTGATGAAGTAAGTGGGTTGCTGTATGATTCACTTTAATATTATTTCTTCTATCAACGTCTATCATGCAATCTACAGAAAGATTGTCACCAATATTGCCATTTGTTAGTGTGCATATATGTAAAACATAATCTCCATTTTTTTGGGTATCATTGACTCTAGCTGAAAAGTCATCATTCCTTATTATACCTGTGTCGCCAATTTGACCTCCAGATTCGGAATAAAAAGGTGTATTTTCTAGAATGATTATTATGTCTTCTCCGCTTTCAGCGTGATTTATAATTTTTGAAGAAATACTTTCATTTTCATAACCAACAAAAATCGAATGGCTGCTTTTAGTTTCTAAGTTCCATTTCAAATCAAGATTATCCATTTCAAATTTTTGACCAGATTTAGCTAACTCTTTTTGATTTTTCATTTCAACATCAAAACCATCTATATCAACAGTCATCTTTCTTTCTTCAGCCATAAGCTGAGTTAAATCAAGTGGAAATCCATAAGTATCATATAGCTTAAATGCATCTTTCCCATGTATTTCTGATCCAGATGTACTGCTTACAATTTTTTCAAATTGAATAACTCCATTTTCAAGCGTTCGCAAGAATGACTGTTCTTCTGAAAGAATAGTTTGCTCAATATATTCTTGTTTTTCTTTTAGCTCTGGATAATGAGAAGACATTGTCGAAACCACTGAATCAACCAATTTGTATAGAATCGGTTCTTTAATTTCTAAATTCATAGCAAATTTTGAACCTCTTCTCAGAACTCTTCTCACAACATAACCTCTACCATCATTTGATGGAACAACTCCATCAGCAATTGCAAATGACAGCATTCTTATATGATCACAAATAACATTATATGAAACCTCAAAATCTTGATATTTTGTGTTCGAAAAATTTTCTAAATCTTCAATCGTTTTTGAAAACAAATCAGTTTTATAATTTGAATCTTTGTTTTGCAATACTGAACAAATTCTTTCAAGTCCTGCACCAGTGTCTACATGTTTTTTTGGCAAATCCTCCATAGTTCCATCTTTGAGGCGATTAAATTGAATAAATACAAGATTCCATAATTCCCAATACTCTGAAGAATTATTAACCAGTTCAGCTTGTTGATCTCCTGGATTATTTCCAACATAGTAATGAATTTCAGAACATGGACCACATGGTCCAGTTTCAGCCATTTCCCAAAAATTATCCTTTGCACCAGAACGAATTATTCGATTTGGATCTATATCTGTTTGATTTTTCCATAAATCAAAAGCTTCGTCGTCTTCTTCATAAACAGTAACCCATAATCTGGATTTATCTAGTTTCCAAACTTTTGTAAATAATTCCCATGACCATTCAATTGCTTCTTTTTTGTAATAATCACCGAATGACCAATTTCCAAGCATTTCAAAAAAAGTATGGTGGAATCCGTCTCTTCCAACTTCTTCCAAATCATTGTGCTTTCCGCTAACTCTAATGCATTTTTGACTATTTGCTACTCTTAAATCTTTAGGTTCTTCTGTATTCAAGAAAATTGCTTTGAACTGATTCATTCCAGCATTTGTAAATAGCAAGGACTTATCTCCAATTGGAAGAACCGGTGCACTTGGTACACGAGCATGACTTTTGCTTTCAAAAAAGCTGATAAATGATTCTCTAATTTGTGAACTTTTCATCGATAAAATTGTTTCATATGAATCTAAACAAATAATATATTCAATGGATGAGAAATAATCTATTAGTAACTATTTTATTTTTAGCTTCCAGTTCTATTATTCTATCTCAAGATTTAAGAATTAAAAATTTGCAAATTGAATCAAAAAATAACGGTACAGTTATCCAGCTTGATTCAAACAAGAAAGTAAATCTTGAAAATGTTACTGCTTGGTATTCTTCAGAATGGTTCTACATGACGATATATGATGCTAATGCAGATAGCTTATCTTTAGCTAATTACAAAAATGATTCTTTAAAAAATATTGAAAGAGATTGAATCTTTTGAAATAAATACTCCGAACAGAAAAACTTTGCAATTTTTTCTGAGAAACAGTCAATTAGTTGCCAAAAATAGTATTTCTGTGGAAGATGAAATTGATATTGTTCAAACAGAAGAAAAAACTCCAAAAGAAAAAGATATTATCTATGAAAAAGAGCAACCAAGAAATGCAAATAATAAATTGATAGTTATTGCTGGCTTAATTGTTTCTGCTATAGATATTGCAAACTCAACATCTTTTTCAGCTGGAGCATTAATAGCAATAATTGCGAATTTCTTATAAACTAAAGCTTGAGAAATTTGTCGGTGTATTCAAGTAGTTTATTTTTAATACCTTCCTCATAAATTGAATGTCCTGCATCAGGAATAATATGTAAATCTGCTTCCGGCCATGCTTTATGTAAATCCCAAGCTTGAACAACAGGACAAATTATATCATATCTTCCATGAACTATTACTGCTGGAATATGTCTTATTTTATCAACATTCTCGATTAAATAATTTTCAGTTGGAAGCCAACAATTGTTCATAAAATAATGGCATTCAATTCTAGCAAACGCTTCAGCAAATTTTTCATCACCAAAATCAGATATAAAATCATCATCTAAGATGAGCCTAACAGAACTTCCCTCCCATGTACTCCAGGCTTTTGCTGCTTCAATTTTCTTTTTATGATCATCGCCAGTTAAAATTTCATAATATGCACTTAATAAATTATCTCTTTTATGTTCAGGAATTGGTGCTAAATAAGATTCCCATCTATCTGGATAGATGTTGCTTGCCCCATATTGATAAAACCAATCAATTTCTTTCTTACGAACTAAAAAAATACCTCTTAAAATTAGACCTTTGCACGCATTGGGATGTTTTTGACTATATGCCAAAGACAAAGTACTTCCCCAACTTCCCCCAAAGACTACCCATTGATCAATTTGTAGATGGTCTCTTATCTTTTCTATGTCTGCCACCAAATCCCATGTAGTATTCTCTTCAAGTTCTGCAAAAGGCGTGCTTTTACCGCAACCTCTTTGGTCAAACATAATTATTCTCCACTCATCTGGATTAAAATATTGTCTATAAGTAGAACTGATTCCACCTCCAGGTCCTCCATGTAGAAAAATTACCGGTTTTCCATTTTTATTACCTGACTCTTCAACAAAAATTGTATGTAATTCAGATACTTTTAGATTGAAAGAATTGAAGACTTTTGCTTTAGGATATAACTGCATTTTCTAATTTAATAAAAAAAATTTTTTAATATGAATAAAGTTCTTGATGAATGTTCTAAAATGCGTAATTTTACGTCGATTTTACTGTTATGAAAATTGGAATTTTAAAAGAACACAAATCTGGAGAAAAAAGAGTGGCCATCGTGCCATCTACTGTTTCTGCATTATCTAAAAAAGGATATGAATTTTTTCTGGAATCTGATTCAGGATTATTATCGAACTATTCGGATAATGATTACAAAGAGGCTGGGGCTAAAATTGTAAGTAAAAACGAAGTTTTTGATTGTGACATTATTTGCAAAGTAAATGCTCCATCAGACGAGGAGGTGTCACTTCTAAAATCAGGAACACTCTTTATCTCTTTATTACAAACAATTAAAGAAATTAATTGTGTAAAAAAATTAGCAGATAAAAAAGTGTCTGCATTTTCTTTAAATCTGCTTCCAAGAACTACTTTGGCACAAAAGATGGATGTACTTAGCTCTCAAGCTAACATTGCAGGTTATAAAGCAGTTTTGATTGGTTCAAATCATATTGGAAAATATATGCCACTTTTAATGACTGCTGCTGGAACAATTTCTCCTGCAAGAACTTTAGTAATTGGTGCTGGAGATGCTGGATTGCAAGCGATTGCAACTGCTAAAAGATTGGGATCTCAAGTAGAAGCATTTGATGTAAGACCTGAAGTAAAAGAACAAGTTGAAAGTTTAGGTGCAAAATTCATCGAAGTTGAAAGTGATTCAGATGATGGTGTTGGTTCTGGCGGTTATGCATCAGAAACCAGCGATGAATACAAAGCTAAACAGCAAGAATTAATGAAAGAAAGAGTGGGTAAGTCAGATATAGTTATTACAACTGCATTGATTCCAAATAGACCCGCACCGATGTTAATACCTAAAAGCATGGTTGAAACTATGGCGCCTGGCTCAGTTATTATGGATTTAGCTTCTGAAAATGGTGGTAACTGTGAATTAACTCAAGAAAATGAAATAGTTAATCACAATGGTGTACTTATAGATGGTAATTCAAACTTACCAAGCACAATGGCATATCACTCTAGCCAACTTTTCTCAAAAAATATTGAGGCTATCATTGATCACTGCCATTCAGAAGAAGGATTTAAACTTGATAAAGAAGACGAGATAATTGATGGAATGCTATTTATTGAAAATGGTGAAGTCCGACATCAACCAACGAAGGAGTCAATGTAATGCAAATTGATATTGTTAGCTTAATTACTATTTTTATTCTTGCAGTATTTGTTGGGAATGAAATTATTAACAAAGTTCCACCTACATTACACACACCTTTAATGTCTGGTTCAAATGCTATTTCAGGAATTGCTATTGTTGGTGCAATTCTAGCGATATTAGTAGATGCAGGTGATGCAAGTAAATATATTGGTTTAGCTGCTTTAATTTGTGCAACTATTAATGTTGTTGGCGGCTTTCTTGTTACAGATAGAATGTTAAAAATGTTTAAAAAGAAATAGAAAAAATGGAAGCTATTCAAATAACAAACATCCTTTATTTAATTTCTGCAGTAGCCTTTATTTTAGGTATTAAAAGATTATCGCATCCGAAAACTGCTAGAAGCGGAAACTTATTATCTTCATTAGGAATGTTAATTGCTATTATTGCAACCTTAACATATCCAGGAAAAGAATTTGACTTTACCTTGATACTTGCTGGAGTAGGTATCGGAGCAGTTATTGGAGCAATCTTTGCAACAAGAGTTCAAATGACTGAAATGCCTCAAATGGTTGCTATTTTCAATGGTCTTGGTGGAGCAGCATCTGCTTTTGTTGCCTCTTCTGAATTTTTATCATCACCAAATAGTCCATTTATCATTGTATGCTTAAGTGTTTTTATTGGATCATTGACTTTTACTGGTAGTTTTGTTGCATTCGGAAAACTTCAAGGATTTATATCAGGAAGAGCTGTTACATTTAAAGGTCAACAAGCTATCAATGCTGTAATTGCTCTGCTTTCAGTTTCCTTAATACTTGCACCTGGTTTATTTTTTGATTCATCAATGTACAGTGGTTATTTAAATGCATTCTTTGTTATCATTGTTCTTGCATTAATTCTTGGTGTTGGACTTACAATTCCTATTGGTGGTGCAGATATGCCAGTTGTTATCTCACTTCTGAACTCATATTCTGGAATTGCTGCGGCAGCAACAGGATTTTTAATTAGTAACAATGCCCTTATTATTAGCGGATCCCTTGTTGGAGCTTCAGGACTGATTTTAACAAACATTATGTGTAAAGGAATGAATCGTTCTCTTGCAAATGTAATATTTGGTGCTGTTGGAGCTGAGTCTGAAGGCGGAAGCTCAGATGGAAAAGAAATGAATATTAAAAGCTATTCAACAACTGAAGCGGCTATGATTTTAGATGCTGCAGAAAAAATTATTATTGTTCCAGGATATGGACTTGCGGTTGCTCAAGCACAACACGTTGCCAGAGAAGTAGCCGAATCTCTTGAAGCTATGGGTAAAACAGTATTGTATGCAATTCACCCAGTAGCTGGAAGAATGCCTGGACACATGAATGTTTTGCTAGCTGAGGCAAATGTCTCTTATGACGTCTTAAAAGATTTAGATGAAATTAATCCAGAATTTGAGGATTGTGATGTTGCACTTATTCTTGGTGCGAATGATGTAGTAAACCCTGCAGCTAGACACGATCAATCTAGTCCTATTTATGGTATGCCTATTTTAAATGTAGACAAATCAAGAACGGTAATTATTAATAAAAGAAGTATGAATCCAGGTTTTGCTGGAGTGCAAAATGAATTATTTGGATATGATAATTCTATTATGGTTTTTGGTGATGCAAAAGACATGCTAAATGATTTACTTAAAGAAGTAAAAGAATTATAAACTTCTTTTATTTTTTTTTCTATATTAAATCATGTCAAAATCTACTCTCTATGATATCGCAAATGAATTTGAAAAATCTTTAGACAACTTATTAGATCATGATGATTCAGATTTAATAAATGAAATAGAATCAATCGAGGGTGAATTCAAATCAAAATCAGCTAACGTAGCAAAATATATCCGAAATCTTGAACATTTGGCTTTAGGTATTAAAGAGATAGAAAGCAATCAAAAACATCGTAGAAACTCTTTGGAAAAGAAAATTGCAAGATTAAAAGATTATCTTAGAATTAATTTCGAAAAAACTAATACTGAAAAGATTGAAAGCGATGACATAGTTATTGCGATGTATAAAAATCTTGTGAAAGTAAATATCATAGATGAAGAAAAAATACCTGAAGAATTCTTTCAAGTAAAAGAAACTAAATTATTGAACAAAGATAAAATAAAAGAATCATTAAAGAATGGTGAGGATATCCCGGGATGCGAACTAGTTCAAGAAAAGAGAATAAGCATTAAATAAATTATTATGAAATTTTTAGCAAAATATAGGATGTATTTTTTAAGAGTATCTATTTTACTTCTTATTATTTTATCAGTTACAAATAATGACTTTAGAGCCTATACTCTTGAAATAACCACTATCGAATCATTACAAATGAGTATTTTAGGCTTTGTACTGGTTGTTTTTGGTTCATTTGGTAGAATTTGGGCTTCATTATATATTGAAGGCAATAAAACAAAAAATCTTATTACAGCTGGACCTTTTTCAATGGTAAGAAATCCATTATACTTTTTTAGTTTAATAATGTTATTAGGTTTTAGTTTAGCATTAAAAGCTATTTATCTTCCTTTGGCTCTCCTATTAATTTTTGTTTTATTTCACGTACCAACTATTGCCAATGAAGAAAGAAAACTTAGGAAAAATCATGGAGATAAATTTGAAAGTTATATGAAATCTACTCCTAGATTAATTCCAAATATTTTTAAGTACAAAAGACCAGATACTGGGGAAAAAGTACTAGTTAAAATTAGCAGAATAAATGGTGTACTTATTGAAGTAATTGGATATTTATTTCTATATACTCTTATTGATATAATATATTTTATTTTAGATTAATTCTTTTTCACGAAGCATATTTATTAGATCTTCACTTTTATACTCTACATTAAAGATTTCATAGGAATCATTTTCTTTTAAATGAAATAAAGTTTGGCTACCCACCTCTAACCCATAGTAACGTTCAAGTATATATCTATAAAATGATAGTTGTAAAGAATAATGCATAAAATTGCAATCATCTAAATGTTTTGACGATGAAAGAATTCCTTTCTTATTCCTAAATGAATTTTTATCGATTCTTTTATTAGTTTTCCAATCAACTAAATGATACATATTTTGCTCACTATTGTAGACAAGCAAGTCAATTGTTCCTGCTATTCCTAATTCTTTTGAATAGACTATAACTTCTGAAAAAAATGAGTTGTGCTCATTCTTTTGCTTCTCTTTTAACCACCTAACACCTGTAATTGACATTTGATGTTTTGGATCAATATTTTCTTTTACATACATCTCTAATTCATTATGGACTATTGTACCTCTTTCTGCGCCTTTACCCCACTCTTTAAGTACTTCATTTAACGTTTTACCGCTATACTTAGGGTTAGTATTTATCAACTTGGTAGCTACTTTTTCTTGATCAAACTTTTCAAAAAAGAAATGGATGAACTCTGTAACACTTGAAAATTTAAATTCAGGACTACTATTAAGAATATATTTATGATTTTCTTGATCTAAACTAATATCGTTTTTGAATAATTCATTCATTCTTAACCTTCATGTAAAACATCTTTATTCTTAGAACCTCGAAGCTTATTAACTCTTCTTCTAGTAACTCTTCTCTGATAAAAACCAAGCGACCACCCTAAAAGCAATAAAATTGGAATTATAGCTCGATCAGGAGTATCAGATTTTAATGTAAAGTATAAAAGTAGCAATGCAGTTATCAATTGTATTGAAAACTGAACTGAATTAATCGCTTTCAGTTTATTCATTAAGCACCGAGCATATCGAGAACTAATCTAATCACTTGTCCAGAAGCACTATTTTTTTGAATATAGCTTCTGTTTTCTACATGATATGAAGTTCCTGCAACATCGAAATGAGCCCATGGGATATCTTTACCAACGAATGCTTTAAGGAATGCGCCTCCAGCAATAGTTCCTGCTTGACCTGGTGATCCTAAGTTCTTTACATCGGCAACCTCAGATTTAACTTGATCGCAATATTCATCCCATAATGGTAGTTGCCATACATGTTCTCCGGTATTATCAGAAGAAACTTTAATGTTTTCTACTAGTGTTTCATTATTGCTCATTATTCCTGTGGCTATATGACCAAGAGTAATAACCACAGCGCCCGTCAATGTTGCAAAATCTAGCATATACTCTGGGTCGTAATGCTTACTTGCATATGCCAAAGCATCAGCAAGAATTAATCTACCTTCTGCATCAGTATTTAAAACTTCAATAGTTTTTCCATTGTATGCAGTTAGAATATCTCCAGGTTTATAGGCTGAGCCACCTAACATATTATGCGTTGAAGGAACAATAGCTACAACGTTCATCTTAGGTTTTAATTCAGCTATAGCATTCATCACTCCAAATACAACCGCTGAACCGCACATATCAAATTTCATTTGGTCCATATTTAAACCAGGTTTAAGTGAAACTCCTCCTGTATCAAAAGTTAAACCTTTTCCTACAAGCAATACTGGCTTTTCACTTTTCTTTCCTCCAAAATATTCCATAATGATAAACTTTGGAGGTTCATTTGTGCCTTGAGCTACCCCGGCAAATGATCCCATGCCCATCTTTGTAAATTCTTCTCTATCAAAAACTGTAACTTTCATATTACCTTTCTTTCCAACTTCTCTTGCAAAATTTGCCAACCTTGTTGGAGTAGTCACATTTCCAGGATGATTGCCAAGATCTCTTGAATCACAAACAGCACTTGCAATAATTGCACCTTTTTTTGCTGCATCTTGATTACAAGCATCAACCATAGTAATGCTCTTCAAATGATACTCTCCTCTTTCATCCGTGAAATAATCTAAAAATCTATAACTTGAAAGGATCAAACCTTCTGCAAATGCCTGACAAAAATATTCACCCTCATCTGTTACAGGACACTCAACTGCAATATCACGGTATTTATGCTGTAAAGCATAACCCACAACTTCCCCAGCTGCTCTTCTGAAATTTTCTGCTGTTTTATCAGATGAATCACCTAGACCGTAATAAACTATTCTTGAATTATTATCGATTTCAAAAACAAGATCTCCAACTTTTCCTGTTTTATTTTGAGATTTGAACAATTCTTCTAAATCTTTATCCATTTTATCTGAAAATGTTGGTACCGCAACCATGCCATAATTTTCATCTACTAAATCTTTATGATTTTTTAAAAAGTTTAATTTTTTTATGTGTGCCATTTTTTTTCCTTACAAACTTAGATTATGTTTAAAACTTACTAGCTTACCATTCTCATCTTTAATTACTGCAACAAATGTTATATCAGCTGTACATGCTAGTCTTTTTCCGTGATCTTTACTTTCTGCGAATGCTTTAACTTGAACTTTGACTGACGTATTTCCAGTATCAATAATTGTTGATTTACATTTTACCCAATCACCAAGGTAAACTGGTTCTTTAAATTCTACTTTGTCTAAAGCCCTAGTCACAGATCCCCAAGCTTCGGTTTCTTCTAGAAATTCAGATGCTGCTTTAGCAGCAGCTAAGTCAAGCCATGAAAGCATATATCCACCGAAAAGCGTACCTGCAGTATTGATATGAGTAGGTTGTACTAATTCTGAAAATTCTGAAACTTTATTCACGAGGATAATTTATAAAAAATTGTGACTTTTTCAGTACTTTATTTCAAAAAAATTAAAACTGTTCTTCTTCTGTTGAGCCATCCATAGCGCTCGTTGAAGGATCTCCAACAATACAATTATTCACTGCATCAAAGTAGCCTGTACCAACCTCTTGCTGATGTGCAGAAAAAGTATATCCTTTATCATGATCTGCAAATTCTTTTTCTTGTAATTCTACATAAGCAGTCATGCCAGATTTGACATAATTTTTTGTCAAATCAAACATGCCATGCCACATGGAATGAATTCCGGCAAGAGTAATAAATTGGAATTTATAACCCATTGCACCAAGCTCTCTTTGGAACTTAGCTATTGTAGCATCGTCAAGATTCTTTCTCCAATTAAATGATGGAGAACAATTATAAGCTAACATTAATTCAGGATGATCTTTCTTAATTGATTCAGCAAATAGTTTTGCTTCTTCAAGATTAGGTTTTCCTGTTTCACACCATAATAAATCAGAGTATGGAGCGTATGAAAGTCCTCTTGAAATTGCTTGTTGAATACCTGACTTGACTCTATAAAAACCTTCAGATGTCCTTTCTCCAGTAACAAACTCAGCATCTCTCTCATCAATGTCAGAAGTAAGTAATTCGGCTGCATTAGCGTCTGTTCTAGCAACTAATAGGGTTGGAACATTTGAAACATCTGCAGCCAATCTAGCAGCAACAAGCTTATTTATTGCTTCTTGTGTTGGTACAAGGACTTTACCGCCCATGTGACCACATTTTTTTACGCTTGCTAGCTGATCTTCAAAATGTACTCCAGCAGCTCCAGCTTTAATCATGGC
>LUMQ01000109.1_pt1 | contig 49208 bp, 55 predicted proteins | sample 729621 | NCBI WGS metagenome assembly LUMQ01 (sample SAMN03860259, study PRJNA289734) | marine metagenome | biome: seawater column; feature: ocean; material: water; isolation source: Red Sea water column Station 12 - depth 25m | place: Saudi Arabia: Red Sea | collected 2011-10-15 | depth 25 m | reverse complement strand
CGGTAGACCAAAAGGTCAAGGCAAGTATGGAGAGCAGACAAAAGCTGTCCGTATTCCTGTAAGTAAGGTTAAGTATATCTCTGAGGTCATCAACAAAGGGCTGTACGAAGTACCAATGTATAGTAATAAAGTTGCAGCTGGATTCCCATCCCCTGCAGACGACTATTTAGAAGACAAAATAGATTTAAACCAATATTTAGTAAAGCATCCTGCATCAACATTTTTAGTAAGAGCTTCTGGAGAATCAATGATCAATGCTGGAATATTTCCTGACGATATCTTAGTTGTAGATAGAAGCTTAAAAGCTGAAGATGGAAAAGTAGTTATTGCTGTTGTAGATAATGAACTTACAGTGAAAAGATATCGTAAAAAAGGTAAAAGAATCATTTTAGAACCAGAAAATGAAGCGTTTGATCCAATTATCATTGCAGATGAAAGTGAAGCATTTGTTTGGGGTGTTGTAACAAACGTCATTCATAATCTGTAAAATAAAAGTATGGTAAATATACTACAAAACAGTCCTTCAGATTTTGAAGACATTAAAGAATGGGATTATAAAGAATATTTCTACACATTAAATACTGAGTACGGAGATTTAAGAATTCATTATATAGATGAGGGATCAGAAAATGATAAAACCGTACTATTACTTCATGGAGAACCTGACTGGGGTTATATCTATAGAAAATTTATTGATCCTTTAGTTGAGAATAATTTAAGGGTTATTGTTCCAGATCTTCCTGGTTTTGGTAAGTCAGACAAACTATCTGAAAGAACGGCTTACACATATGAAAAATATGTAGCGTGGATGAATGCTTGGCTACGGGATTTAAATCTAAACAATATAACTCTGTTTGGACAAGACTGGGGTGGATTAATCGGCTTAAGACTTGTTGTAGAAAACCAAGATAAATTTGATAGTGTAGTTTTAAGTAATACTGGACTACCAACAGGTGATGTACCACCGGGTGAAGCATTTGAAAGCTGGAAAAGTTACTCCCAGACAGTAGAAAATTTTCATGCTGGAGGAATTGTAAAAGGTGGTACCGTCAACGGTCTAGAGCAATATGTAATCGATGCTTATAACGCACCGTTTCCAGATGAGTCATATAAAGAAGCTGCAAGACAGTTTCCAATGTTAGTACCTGTTACACCAGATGATCCAAGTTCAGAAATTAACAGAAACGCATGGAAAGAATTAAAAAAATGGGACAAACCTTTTTTATGTGTTTTTAGTGAACAAGATCATGTATTCAAAGGTGTTGATAAAGCATTTACTAAAAATGTTCCCGGTTGTGAAAATCAACCGCACAAGACTATTCAAGGTGGACATTTTGTCCAAGAAGATAACCCAGAAGACTGTATTGAAGCAATATTAACAGTTGCTAAGAACTAACCTTTGCCTTGCCCCAGTAGTTGTAACCAAGAAATTTTTGAGTTCCAGGAAGATATATATTATTTAAATCAAGAAATTGAAAACCACTATCTGAAATTAATTGTTCAATATTTCTGTTAGTGTGGCAACCGCCAGCTATTTTAGGATAAAAGAAGTCAGTTATATTTTGTATAAATGAAACTCTTTTGTTGGGCGATAATCCATGTTCACTAAATATAAATATACCGTCATCCTTTAAAACTCTTTTTATTTCATGCAGAGTTTTTTGCGGTTCTGGAATAGAACATAATGCATAAGTGCTTACTACGGTATACTGATAAACTAGTTGCAGATTCGATTAAGAATTCAACTTTTAAGTTATTCTTCTCTGCTCGTTTTTGTGCAATTTGATTTAACTCTTCTGACGGATCAATACCTAAGATACTTGTTACTTTTTGATTATCATAATGTTTTAGATTTGATCCAGGCCCTATTCCTATCTCTAAGACTTTACCGCTTGCTTCAGGAATAACTTTTTTTCTTTGATAGTCTATCGGCCTTGAATTGCATGTTAAGTTGAGAACATAAGGCAGTATCTTTTTTTCATAGAATGATTTACTTACTAATCGAATAAGAGGAAAAACAATGAATAAAGAAATATTTGAAATCAATAAGTAAATATATTTCTTCACCTACTTATTCGTGCCCTCCTCGGGGAACTCCCCCGTACTTCATGCGTGTATCCCCCATGTACGCAACTCTTTCTTCAGGTGTTAATGTTTTACAATTAATAATTTCACCGACAAAGAACGTATGAGTACCAAAATCTATTTTTTCTTCAGTTTTTAGTTCTAACCAAACAGTTGCATTATCAAATATTGGAACTGAATTTTCAGTTAAAGTAATCGGTTCTTTATTTAAATAGCCTTCTGAATATTCTGCAGGTTTAGAAAATTTTACAAAAACTTTTGTGTACTCAGGTGAAAACATGTTGATAGTAAAAAAATCACTTTGATTCATTAAATTAAAAGTAACACTTTTATTATCTATACCTACACCGATCAATGGTGGGTCCATACTAACTTGGGTTATCCAACTTGCAGTCATACCATTGAACTCTCCATTAGCGTGACTTCCAATTATGCCTAGTGGACTAGGAATCTTCCAAGTTGCTACATTAATACTTTCTGGTGTCAGATCATCCATTTAAAAACAACTTTTAATAAATTTTATAGTTTCTATATCTAACGGGATTGCTATAGACAGTTCAGTAACGTTACAGTTCTTCCAGTCTTCAAGCTTTTCTTTTATTCGTTCTTTAGAACCAACAAGGGTTAAGTCATCAAGCAATTCATTAGGAAAAATTGATTCTGCTTCTGCTTTTTCACCTTTTAGATACAATTCCTGAATCTGTGTAGCGATTTCCTCATAGCCATATTCACACATCAAATTAAAATAAAAGTTTTTATCTTTTGCTCCCATACCACCAACATACAGTGTGTAATTGTTTCTAGCAGGTGCGAGATATGCATCCCTTTCGGATTCATCACAAACTTTTGCAAATACTGGAGCTGATATTTGAAATTTTTCTTTTTTGTTTGCATCACCTGATTTTTCAAAACCTTTTTCTAAAAATTGATTAAAAAATTTATCCCCAAGGGTTGGTGAATACATGAAAGGAAGCCACCCATCTGCAATCTCAGCTGTTAGTTCAATATTTTTTGGGCCAATAGCTGCAAGATATATTGGAATGACGCTTCTTAAAGGTTGCTCAATCAGCTTTAATGGCTTTCCTAAACCAGAAGCATCATCTCCATTGTATGGTAAGTTGTAATACTCTCCTTCAAAAGATGTTTTACCTTCTCTTCGTAATATATCTCTAACTATTTGAACATATTCTCTTGTCTTCTTTAATGGTTTACCATAAGCGACACCATGCCAACCTTCAACAACTTGAGGACCTGAGACCCCAATCCCCAGTCTAAACCTGCCACCTGAGAGTTTATCTAAAGTAGCTGCAGTCATTGCAGTCATTGCAGGAGACCTACCAGGAATTTGCATGATGCCAGAACCTAGGTTTATATTTTCTGTTAATGCAGCAAAATATGAAAGTGGGGTGACTGCATCATAACCATAAGCTTCAGCTGTCCAGATGCAAGATATCCCTATTTCATCTAATTCTTTAATTAAGGATTTTTCACTCGATATATGAGGTCCAAAATACCCAACATTTACACTTACTTCCATATTTATAGGATACTATAAATCTACTTCAATAAATTCATCATGAGTTATCAAAATGTGCATTTTGATATCATGACTTTCAGATGGAATTTCATTTACTAAATGATCTTTATCTGTAATACCAATAAATATTGCATTTAAATGTCGAGATAAAAGCTGATCATATATACCCCTACCCCTGCCAAGCCTAGTACCCTTTTTATCAAAACCTATTCCAGGAACTAAAAAAATATCTACTTTATCAATTATTTTTAAATTAATAGGCTGAAAAACATTAAAGATGTTTTTCTCGAGTGGACCCTCATAAATGCATATTTGCATTCCCCCTTCTTGATGGCATGTAGTTGCTAAAACTGACTGACCCTTCAGATGCATATTTATGTTAAGCTCATTTTCAAGAGGTATATAAGTACACACAATCTTATCTTTGATTACATTTTGTAGGTTATCAATAACCATCTGAGAATAATCAGCATTGACCATTGAAATTTTTTTTAGTTTCGTTCTTAATTCAATTTTTTCTAACATAATTTATTATCTAGATAGTTCTACATTACACTTACAACATGTTGAAGAACAAATTACTTACATGGTTCAATTTATTAATCATGGGTATTTACACAATTCCGGTTGCCTACTCAATTTGGTTTGTAGGTCTTTTTAATAAATTTACAAAAGCTAAATACTATATAGCTCAAAGCTGGACGATTCCTTGGATGTGGGCTGCAAGATCGAAAGTAACATTGATTAAAAATTTCGACTATAAAAAAAATCAACCATATGTCGTGATATCAAATCACTTATCTAATTTAGATCCAATGATGCAATTTAGATATCTTAAAATAAAGTGGGTGTTTATGGCTAAAAAAGAAGTGTATAAACTCCCCTTCTTTAGGACAGCAGCAAAATCATTTAATTTTATTAAGGTTGACAGATCAGACAAAAATGATCGTAAAAGCATAAATAAACAAGCAAAAGTGCTATTTAAAAATGGCTGGTCTCTGATGGTTTATCCGCAAGGCACTAGAGCTAAAGCAGATAATTTTTTACCATTTAAAAGTGGTGCATTCCATATAGCACTAGATAACAATATACCAATACTCCCAGTTGTAATTGCAGGAACAGGCGACATATGGCCAAGAGGTAGTAAGTTCATGAAAAGCGGTAAAGCTATCATCAATACTTTAGAACCAATTGATGTTTCACAATATTCAAAAGAATCAATTGATCAACTAGTATTAGATACTCAAGAGAGAATGTCAAAAGTATATAAAGAATTAACTGCTTCGATAAAATAATTAAAAACTTACAATAAAATTATGAACATTATCATTGCTGCATTATCAATATTTTTACTTAGATTATTAGACCAAACACTGGGAACTCTTAGGTTGCTATATGTCAATAAAGGTAAGCCAGGTTTAGGTGCAATTCTAGGGTTTGTTGAATCAGCAATTTGGGTTGTTGCAATTTCAAGAGTTATTCAAGATCTAAATGATCCACTTTTAATTTTTGGTTATGCACTAGGGTTTGCTGCAGGAACTATTGTGGGATCTTACATAGAATCATCAATAGCTATTGGTGATGTAGTCGTAAGAATATTCACTTCCGAAACAGATGAAAGTGTGAAATTATCTAATGAATTAAGAGATGCTGGTTTTGGCGTAACAGTAATTAATGGAGAAGGAATGCAAGGTGAAGTTGCTATATTGTGGTGCGTTACACCTAGAAAAAAACTTAAAAAAGTTATTAATTTAGTTGAAAAAGTTTGCCCAGAAGCATACCTAACAACAGAACCTACAAGTCCGACAAAATTAACTGGAAATAGAAAGTAGCTTAAAGCCCCTTTTCAAATTCATCCTCAAATGAAACTCTTTTTCGATTTGAAGACTTGCCACCATTTTTAGGTTTTCTCTCGCCTCTGTTATTTCTATTATTGGATTTGTTTCTTGGAGGCCTTCGATCATTAGATTTATTATTCCCATCTCCTACAGCATCATCAGGTACTTCAAGATCTTCGACAGGTGAAAGACTTACTTTACCATTTTCAATGGAATCTACTTTGACTTTTACCTTATCTCCTACTGAAACAACAGCTTCTGTATTATTTACACGTTTTGATGAATGAAATTTTGACACATGTAATAGACCATCTCTACCTGGCAATATATTTACAAAAGCACCATAAGTAGCAACGCTAACTATTTCACCATCGTATTCAGCACCAACTTCAGCTTCTGGAGGATCAATAATCATCATTACCATTTCTTTACCAGCAGCTATAGCTTCTTCTTCTGTTGAACCTAAAGTTAAAATACCATCATCATCAATTTCTACAGAACATCCTGTTTCTTCTTCAATTTTCTTGATATTCTTTCCCTTTGGACCGATAACTTCACCAATTTTATCTTTTGGTAATTCAATAGTTTCAAGTCTTGGTGCATTACCAGAAAGACTTTCTGCAGGTTCAGCAATTGTATCCTCCATAATGTCAAGTATATGATGTCTCGCATCCATAGCTTGATTTAATGCTTTTCTTAATACATCTGCAGGAAGACCTTCAATTTTCATATCTAATTGCAATGCAGTTATCACATTTCTTGTTCCTGCAACTTTAAAATCCATATCTCCAAGAGCATCTTCCGCACCCAATATATCCGTAAGTGTAACGTAGGTGTCATCTTTAGAAATTAATCCCATAGCAATACCTGCAACATGTTCTCTGATAGGAACACCTGCAGCCATTAGCGACAAGCTAGATGCACATACAGAAGCTTGAGAAGTAGATCCATTGGATGAAATTGCTTCACTTACAACTCTAATGGTGTATGGAAAGTCAACTTTTGGTGGAACAACAGGTACTAATGCTTTCTCGGCTAATGCACCGTGTCCAATCTCTCTCCTCTTTGGACCTCTCATTGGAACATTCAAAACCTGTGTTTCTCCTCTTAAAAATAATGAAGAACCATGAACAGTTGGAAGTAAGTTTATCTCAGCAGATATATTTCTAATATCAGTTGGGGTTCTTCCGTCTAATCTAGCACCACCACTTAAAACTCTATCTCTAACTGTGTTTTTAACGATCGACTTAAAAGCTAATTTAATTGCTTTAGTATTGTCATCTTCTTCATCTAAGAACTTCTCTACAGCTTGCTCTTGAAGCTCACTTTGTTTTTCACTTCTTTCAGCTCTATCTGTTATAGCCATTGCTGTTTCAATATCTGAGCCAAAAGCTTCACTAATTTGTGACTTTAGTTCTTCTGAGTAATCTTCAATAATAGGCCAGTCGATCTCAGGTACATCTCTCTTAGCAACTAATTCTTTTTGAGCTTCTATTAATTTCGAAATAAATTCCTTAGACATATCAATACCATCTGCAACAATATTTTCTGAAGGTGCAGCACTGCCTTCATCAATTTTGGCAAAGGCATTGTCTGTTGCACCTGCTTCAACCATTACGATATCTATTTCACCTTTAGGATTTAAACTTCCTGCGACAACCATATCGAATACTGAATCTTCCAATTCAGAATTTGTAGCCTGAACTACCCAGTTGTCATTGATTAAAGACATTCTTACTGCTCCAACTGCTGACTCAAGTGGAACTCCTGCAAGTTGTAGACCTAATGATGCAGCATTAAGCGCTAAAATATCGTATTCATTTTCATTATCAACACTCAAAACTGTTGCGATAATTTGGGTTTCACATCTAAATCCATCTTTAAAAGAAGGTCGAAGTGGTCTGTCTATTAGACGACATGCTAATATAGCTTTCTCTGTTTGCCTTCCCTCTCTTCTGAAAAATCCTCCAGGAATTTTTCCAGCGGAATACATTCTCTCTTCTACATCTACTGTCAAAGGAAAAAAATCAATTCCATCTCTAACACTTTTATTAGCAACTGTTGTGACTAAAACTGTTGTGTCACCTGAAGTAACTACTACTGAACCAGGTGCTTGCAGAGCTAATTTACCTGTTTCAAATCCAATCTCTGCTTTACCAATATCAACTTTTACATTATCAATCGACATATAACCTCTTTCTTGACCAAGGTTATTAATTGTCAGCTTTCAATAAAAGCTCTCAATTAACAACGCAAGGTCTATTTTTTATCTTCTTAAGCCAAGTTTTTCTATAATATCACGATATCTTTGAACATCCTGGTTTTGTAAATATTGAAGAAGTCTTTTTCTTTTACCAACAAGCATTAATATTTTATAATTTCTTGCTTTGTTTTCATTCGAGATAATAATAGTAGCTGCTATATCTAATGTGAGATTATTTAATTTTTATTAATATCTTCAATATCTTTTGATATTTGTTGAGCTAATTCATCAATACTTGAGAATTTTATTTCATCTCTTATAAATTTTTTAAAATGTACAGTTAAATCAGCACCGTAAATATCGTCATTAAAATCAAAAATATGTACTTCTAAACTTTGCTTGGCACCTTCAGATACAGTAGGTTTATATCCAATATTCATAATTCCTTGATAAAGATTGCGATTTAAGAGCACGTCTACTTTGTATACCCCATTTTTAGGTATTTGAATATTCTTATCAATGTTCAAATTTGCAGTAGGAAATCCAATCTGAGAACCTCTTTGATCACCTTTGATAACGGTACCGCTTAATGAATATTCATAACCCAAAGCTTCATTAGCCTGTTCAACAAAACCTTCACTCAAAAAAGACTTAATTAAGGTTGAAGATATTTTTTCATTGTTGTGCTCATAATCTTCAATAGTATGTACAGAATCTTCCCCAAAATATTTGATTAAGTAATCTACGTCACCCTCACGGTTTGCACCAAATTTAAAATCATTACCTACATAAATATTTTTAGCTTTCATATTTTTTTGTAACATCTCGCAAAAAGTTTTAGGTGAAAACTTCATTACATGTTCAAAATTAATAAAAATTAAATTACTAGGTTCAAATTTTTTGAATAATTCAATCTTCTCATTATTGGTTGTAAGTAACATATGTTCATTATTGAAGTATTTTTTTGGAAGTGTATCAAAAGTAACTATTTGAAATAAATTACTTGATTCTTTTGTATATTTTAATAGTTCCTGATGACCTAAATGTACCCCATCAAATCCACCGATACACACAGCTGGAATATCATCATCAATATAATTGTCGGAAGTAAAATTTTCATATATTCTCATACGAGTACTTTATCTGGTTTGTAATATTTCTCATTAAAAGGTTTATAAATTGCCACAATATTGTTCTCGATAGATATTATATAATTTTCTTCATTTGAAAACATATTTCTAGGTAGAAGTTGACCATTCCTTATTGTTTCAATCATTTCAACATCTAGATCAATTTTGGGTAAATTTATAACCTCTGCCCAATCTAATGACATTATTGTTGAATTATGATTTAATGATTCAACATTTGTATTTAGACTTTTATGATTAATATTTAAACTACCAATAGCTGTTCTTGTGAGAGTTTCTACTATTGCATGAGTATTTACGTATTCACCTAATTGTTGAACAATACTTCTGATATATGTTCCCTTACTTACTGTTATCTCAAAAGTAACTTTATTTTCATTTACTTCTAACAATTCAGTACTTTCAACAAATATTGTTCTATCAGGGATTTCTACATCTTGATTTTGACGTGCATATTTGTATAATCGTTTCCCTTTTACTTTTATTGCTGAATAAATTGGTGGAGTCTGGGTAGACTCACCAACCAAATTGGTAAGAAATTCTTGTATTTGAGTCTGTAGCTGGTGTGCATTTATATCATCATGTTTTGTAATTTCTGAGTCTACGTCAAGAGTTGGAGAAGAGTAGCCCAGCATTGCAATTACTTTATATGTTTTATTTGTGTTGCTTATGTAATCAAATAATTTTGTATAACCATTGGTAGCAAGAAGCATTAAACCGTCAGCGTTTGGATCTAAGGTGCCTGAATGGCCTACTTTTTTAAATTTAAAATTTTTTTTTAATTTGGTACACAGATCCTGAGAGGTCCATGTTTTTGGTTTGACTAGTAAATAAAAGTTAGATTTGTGAATTAATTGCATTCTTTACTTTATTTTTTATTTCTTCCATACTTAAATTTGTAGAAAATCCAGAAGCTGCTTTGTGTCCTCCACCACCAAATAAAGAAGCGATCTGTTGAACATCTAATTCATTGCGAGACCTTAAACTCCCTTTAAATGATTTATCTTGCTGTTCTTTTAGTAATAAAGCTATATTTGATTCTTTTACCAATCTAATAGAGTCAATTAAAAAGTCTGTTTCAGAGGAATCAATATTGTAATTTTGATAATCTTCTTGTAAAACATACGATACAACCAATTCTTCATCTTCATATAATTCAATCCTGTTTAACACTTCACTTTGTAGCTTTATTGCATTCAATGGAATAGACCCGTAAATATTATCACTAATACTGGTAAGTTCAGCACCACTTAACATTAGTTTTGAGGCAATTTCAAATACTTCATTGTCTGTATTTGAATATTGAAATCTACCTGTATCTGTAATTAATCCAGTCATAAGACAGTTAGCTATATTCTTATCAATAGCTATCTTTGCAGACAGAATTTCTCTGAACAGTACTTGTGTAGTGCTAGCAGCATTAGAGTCAATAACTTGAATATCACCAAAAGATGGATTGATGTGATGATCTACTACAATGACTCTCGTAGAATTTAATGCTATCTCTTCTAAATCCCCAAGCCTTTCAGAATTTCCACAATCAAAAACATAAACGTTTTCATAATTTTTTTTTGGACTATTAAGAATTAAATCAATAGGTAAATGATTTAAATTAGAAGGCACATTACCTTTCATATCAAAAGAAACGTCTGATTCTACTCCCTTACTATCAAGTATCAATTTGAATGCTAAAGCAGAACCTAAAGCATCACCATCAGGATTGATATGACCTGTAATTAAATTAGAAGAATTTTTTAAATCTTTAAAAAGATCACTCATTGTCTTTAGTCCTATCAATTAGTTCGTTTATTCTTTGTACATTATTAAATGTATTATCTACTTCAAAAATAATTTTAGGAACATTTCTTGTTGTCATTTCTCTTCCCAATACTTTCTGAATCTTTATTCTATTTTTTTCGAGTGAATTTTTTAATGATCCTTCATTTCCATCTAATGTAGAAACAAAAACCATTGATTTCTTAAGATCTGGAGATGTTGAAACATGTGTGATTGTTGCTTTATTAAGTATTGGATCAGAACTTCTTAAGAGTGCACTTGAGATGATTTTTTGAATGAGAGGATTGATTCTGTTTATTCTTCCACCACGTGTTTGATTACTCATTGTTTGCTTCTAGACTTCTACTTCTCCAAGTATCTCAATTGTATCGCCTTCTTTTATATCTTTATAATCAGATAAACCAATACCACATTCAAGACCTTCGTTGACAACTTCAACATTGTCTTTAAACCTTCTAAGTGAGACTATGGTTCCTTCATATATAACAACACCATCTCTAAGCAGGCGTGCTTTTGCATCAAGTTCTACTTTACCTTCAGAAACTATTGAACCGGCAACCACGCCAACTTTTGGAGCACGGAAAGTAGTTTTAACATCAACCATTCCGATAATTGCTTCTTCAGTTTTAATAGTCATTTGGCCAAGTACTGCTTCAGCGATATCATCTAACAATTCATAAATGATATTGTACGTTCTTACGTCTATTCCCTTACTTTGAGCCATATTCCTGGCCTGACTATCAGGTCTTACATTAAAACCAATAATTAAAGACTCTGTAGCACTAGCTAAATCTACGTCGGATAAAACAATTCCCCCTACAGCTGAATGAACAACTTGGATGTTTACATCATCAGTTGCTAACTTGTTTATACCATCTTTAATAGCTTCAACTGAACCATTAGTGTCAGCTTTTAATATTACATTTACTGTATTTAACTCACCTTCCTGTAAGAGCTTCATCATATCGCTAACTCGAGTCTCAACTGAAAATGATGAGTTGTCATGTTCTTTTAATTTAGTTTTGTTTTCTTCAGCTTTTGCCTTGGCATCTTTTTGATTTTTAACAGCAACAAATTGGTCACCAGCAGTTGGTGATTCATCCCATCCTATAATATCTATTGGAGATCCCGGCTCTATAGACTTTACTGTTTTATTATTGTGATCAAACATTGATTTCACTCTGCAGAATGCTTGTCCAGCATAAAGAAAATCACCCTGTTTTAGAGTGCCTCTTGTGACTATGACTGTAGCTACATTTCCTCTACCAACTTCCATTCGTGATTCAACAATATACCCAGAAGCATTTGTATTAAAATTTGCTTTTAGTTCTTCTATTTCTGCTACAAGTGCAAGTGTTTCAAGCAGATCATCAACTCCATCCCCTTTAAGTGCAGATACTTCAACTACAGGTGTGTCTCCACCTAAATCTTCAGAAATTACTTCATATTTTGTAAGCTCAGCTTTAATCATTGACGGATTGGCCTCAGGTAAGTCACACTTATTTATGGCAACAACTATTGGTACGTTTGCAGCTTTTGAGTGGTTAATTGCTTCAATTGTTTGTGGCATTACTCCATCATCTGCAGCAACAACCAAGACAACTATATCCGTAACGTTTGCTCCTCTAGCTCTCATTTGTGTAAATGCTTCGTGACCAGGTGTATCAATAAAAGTTATTCCTGATTCTCCTACGTCTACTTTGTAAGCACCTACGTGCTGTGTAATACCTCCTGCTTCACCGTCTGCAACTTTTTCATTTCTTATATAATCCAATAAGCTAGTTTTTCCATGGTCAACATGACCCATAACAGTAATTATTGGCGCTCTTAAATTTAATTTATCTGGATCATCTTCAAATTCTTGAAATTCAATAATATCTTCTCTTGAAATTGTTATTTCATCTATTAAATCAGGAATAAGATTGTATTTTTCAAAAAGCTTTTCTATATCGCTATCTTCTAATGGTGTATCAATAGCTTTCATAATTCCCAATCCCATCAAATCACCGACAATTTGCGTAGCATCAACATCTATAAGAGAACTAATTTTTTCTGGGGATGAATTCCTAGAAATCTCTATAATTTGAACATCATCTTCAGGAACTTCTTCAACTTCTGTTTTTGGCGCATCCTGAATTGTCTCTTCTTGTTCTTGGACAACTTCAGACTCAGACTCAGGTTCATCTTCTGGTAATAAAGCTAACTTAAGTAGTTCCTCTTCTTCCTCAGTTAAACCAGATGATGCTGTTTTAACCTCAAAACCTAACTCTTTTGCATGAAAAAGTACATCTGCTGAAGCAATATCCAACTCCTTGGCGATTTGATGAATTCGCTTTTTTGCCATTTACTCTTCCTCGTTTTTAGCTTCTTCTGTTTCCTCTATGTCTTCTTGGGGTGAATCTCCTAAGCCTTCTATGTCAATTTTATAACCCGTTAATTTTGCAGCTAATCTTGCATTCTGGCCTTCTTTACCAATAGCAAGTGAAAGTTGGCTGTCTTTGACAACAACTCTCGCTGACTTTAAATCTTCATCAATTTCAACTTCATCAATATCTGCTGGACCTAATGCTTCCTTTATAAATCGAACTTTATCTTCTCTCCATTCAACAACATCAAGTTTCTCTCCTCTTAACTCGTTTACAATTTGTCTAACTCTATTACCTCTTGATCCCACACAAGCTCCTTTAGGATCAACATTTGGATCATTAGAAAATACAGCAATTTTTGTTCGACTACCTGGTTCTCTAGCAATTGCTCTTAATTCAACTGTTCCATCTGTCAATTCAGGAACTTCCAGTTCAAGCATTCTTTGAACAAATTCTGCTCTACTCCTACTAACAATGATAGGTACTCCTTTAGCATCTTCTCTTACCTCTGTGATCAGTGCTTTGACCCTATTGCCTCTTTCAAGTCTCTCGAAGGGCACCCTTTCACCAGCAGGTATTACTGCTTCAGCATCTTGAAGATCGAGTATTGTCTGATTAAATCTTGGATCAAATTGAGTTACTATACCAGTGACAAGTTCTCCTTCTCTTCCAATATAAGCATCAAGGACTGTAGCTCGTTTTGCATCTCTAATTTTTGTTGTCATCATTTGCTTAAAGGATTGTGCGGCAATTCTCCCAAACTCGTCTTCATCTAACTCAACTTTCCACTCTTCAATGACATTTCCTTCATTGTCTAATTCTTGTGCATAAATAAGAACTTCTCCTGAATCTGGATTTAATGTAACTCGAGCTTCTTCAGCTGCACCAGGTATTCTCATATAAGCTGACCTAAATGCTGAAACTAATGCTTCATACATGCTTTCAACAGCTACACCTTTTTCTAGTGCTAATGCCTCTATTGCTTGTTTGCTCTCATTACCTAATTTCATTTTTATCCTTTTACTTTTTCTTTAAATTGCTTAAATTCAATTTTTGCACTTTTAATATTAGAAAAATTGATTACTACCTCTACTGAGTTAACAATTAATTTGATGTCTTGTTCGTTAGACGATTCTATATAACCTTCTAATACATATTCATCTTCTATAGGTTCAAATAATTTAATTTTTACTAATTCACCCAGAGCTAATTCAAAATGCCTGTTTGTTTTTAGTTTTCTTTCAATCCCTGGACTTGAAACAATCATTTCATATGAACCTTTTTCAATACCCATATTTTCGAGAAGTCTTTGAAATTGTTTATTTAATCTTGAAGTTAAATCAATGTCAATTTCATTATCACTAACTATATAAACTTCAACTCTTGAAATAGAAGGATAATCTACAATATTTAGGTCATAAAGTTCAAGATTTTCTTCACTTAGATATAGATCGAAAGCCTCTAAGATTTCTTTTTCAGAAACCATATAAACCTCCATTCATAAAAAAAGCGGGCTTGAAACCCACTATACATAGTTAAATTGTCTCTAAGTAATTGTAACAAACATTGGAGTTTATTTAAAGCCTTTTTTAATATGCTTTAGAAAAAATTGCCTTTTTACCCTCAACAGACTCATTGTTTACAGCTTTGGCAGAACCTTCATTTTCCAAGAGATAGCATCTGAGTGTAGCTTTGGTTAAATCTTTAATTTCAATCTCATCAGAAGTATTTTCATCCCAATAACATGTAACAAAACCTGGAGTTGAATTCAAAGTATCAATTAGTTCTGCTTTACTGTCTACATGGATTGTATTGTCTTTTCTAAAATTCTTTGAGGTCTCTAGTAAGTTAGATTGAATGTCGTCTAAATTATCTTTTAATTTCTGAGATACTTCATTTATTGATATGGAGTTCTTGCCATCAACACCGTCTCTTCTCGAGAAAACTACAGAATTTTTTTCTATATCTTTAGGCCCTATTTCAATTCTTAATGGTACTCCTTTTAATTCCCATTCATTGAATTTGAAACCTGGTGAAATATTATCCCTATCATCAATTTTCATTCGATAACTTTCACGCAATTCTTCGTGTAATTTATTAACAGTTTCTAATACAACTGATTTACTATCCTCATTAGGAATTATTGGAATAAGTACTGATTGAGTAGGTGCTAATTTTGGTGGGAGTTGTAATCCTTTATCATCGCCATGAGCCATAATAATCATTCCTATTAAACGAGTACTAACACCCCAGCTAGTTTGAAATGGATGTTGTAACTCATTATTTTCATCAGAATATTGAATTTCAAAAGCCTTTGAAAAATTCTGTCCTAACTCATGTGATGTACCTGCTTGCAATGCTTTCTTATCTTTCATCATTGCTTCGATCGAATAAGTAGTAGTAGCACCAGCAAATCTTTCATTAGCAGACTTGATACCTTTAACAACAGAAACGCCGGCTGCATTTTCAGCAAATTCAGCATATATGTCTAACATTTGCAAAGCTTCACTTGTTGCTTCTTCTTGAGTTTTGTGTGCGGTATGACCTTCTTGCCAGAGAAACTCTGAAGTTCTTAGGAATAATCGCGTTCTCATTTCCCATCTAACAACATTTGCCCACTGGTTTACTAACATTGGTAAATCTCTATGGCTTTTAATCCATTTTGCAAACATATGGTTAATAATTGTCTCAGATGTTGGTCTTACGACTAAAGGTTCTTCAAGCTCTTTTCCGCCAGCATGTGTGACCGTAGCTAATTCAGGAGAAAAACCTTCAACATGCTCCGCTTCTTTTTGAATAAAGGAGTTGGGAATAAAAAGTGGGAAATATGCATTCTCATGACCTGTTTCTTTAAATTTTTTATCTAAGTAGGCTTGAACTCCTTCCCAAAGAGAGTAGCCATATGGTCTTATTACCATCGTTCCTTTTACAGGAGAATAGTCTGCCAATTGTGCTTGTTGAATTATGTCAGTGTACCACTCGTTGAAGTCTTCTGACATAGGTGTAATTTTTTCAACCATGACTATATATTAAAGGTTTTAATTTTCAATATCAGTATTTGAAGATATCTCCACAACTGATTTTTTTCTTTCCAAGAAATTGTTAATATCTCCCTGAGAATTTATGAGGTCGTTTGCATCTTTACGTGCGATTTCTGCAGCATTTTTATCTGCAGCAGCTAGCCTTGCATCTATCCCTTGTTCAATAATTAATTTTGCCTCTGATAGTAAAGCATCGACCATTTCTTTTTCATTAACAACTCTTACTACTTCACCTTTTATAAATAAGTGCCCTTTATTTTTGCCAGCTGCAATACCTAAATCTGCAGATCTAGCTTCACCAGGACCATTCACAACGCAACCCATAACAGCAACTTGTAATGGAATGTTTTCATTATTTAATGCATCTTGTGCTTCTTCTGCAACTTTAATAACATCAACCTCTGCTCTACCACAACTTGGACAAGCAATTAAATCTAGAGAGTTCCTTTCTCTTAGACCTAAATACTCCAATAAAGCTCTTCCACTTTTAGCTTCTTCAACTGGATCAGTTGTTAAAGAGTAACGAATTGTGTCACCAATGCCTTCACTTAATAAGGTTCCAATTCCTGCAGTTGACTTAATTAACCCACCAGGTAGTGGTCCTGCTTCTGTTACGCCAAGATGCAGAGGGTAATCTACTTTTTCAGCTAAAAGCCTATATGATTCAATCATTAATGGTACGTTCGAATGTTTAACGGAAATTTTTATATCGAAAAAACTAACATCTTCTAGATACTTTAATTCTTTTAGAGCAGATTCAACTAGAGCTTCAGGTGTAGCATCACCATATTTCTCGAGTAAATCTTTATCAAGAGACCCGCCATTAACACCAATTCTAATTGGTATGTTTGCTGACAAAGCTTCTTTGGCCACTTCCTTAATCTGTTGTTCTTTTCTAATGTTTCCAGGGTTAAGTCTTAAGCCATTAACACCAGCATCAATAGCTGCAAGTGCTAGTTTGTATTGAAAGTGTACATCAGCAACTATTGGAACCGGGCTTCTTTGTGTGATTTCAACCAACCCTGTAGCAGCATCTACTTCATTACAAGTTACTCTTACGATATCAGCACCATTAGAAGCAAGTTCGTAAATCTGCGAGAGCGTAGATTCAACATCTTTAGTTTTTGTTGTAGTCATAGATTGAACAGATATAGGAAAATCTGACCCAATTCCAACTTTACCTATTTGAATTTGTCGTGTTTTTCTTCTATTAAATTTCATAATCTTATTGGCTGCGTAATATCAAGATAAAATGCTGTTATTCCTAAGAATACAAAGATAAAAATTACAAGAGCAGCTATTGGATATAATTTTTTATCTTCTATTTTTTTACCTGTAATGCCTTCGTACAACGCTAAAACAATTCTTCCACCATCTAATGGAACTAACGGTATCGAATTAAAAACAGCTAAGAAAATATTAACAAAAGCAAGCAAACTAAATAAATTTACATAACCTCCCTCAGCTATTTGGTTTCCAGCTTGTGCTAAACCAATTGGACTCAACGGTCTTACTTCATCAGGAACATCTTCGCCTGTATAAGTACCAAGTAAAGCTTCAAGAGTAGATGGGTTAAATAATGTAAAAATCCCTTCAATAGCTGCCTTAGTCATATCAATTTCTATAAGAGTTGTTGCAGGTATGGCTTGTAGCAAACCAAGAGTTTGTCTTTCTAAAACAGGTGAGACCCCTAAGTAACCTGAGAGTTCATTGTTTAAGAGTCTTGACTCTAATGTAGTTGTAGTTAAGTACATTTGAGAATTTCGAATATATCCTATCGATACATTTTTATCTGGATTAACTTCGATAATTGAAACTAACTCTTCCCAACTCTGTACCTCTGAACCGTTAAATGAATAAATTATATCTCCTGGAATCAAACCTGCTTTTTTTGATGGAGCATCATCATTTGGATTGCTTATTGATTCTCCAATTGTAGCTACCTCTAGCGTTGGTTGGTCTATCCCATAAAAAGCAAATATAGAAAATAAAATTATCCATGCTAGAAAAAAATTGACCAATATTCCTGAAGAGGCAATATAAAGTTTTTTAGTCCAAGATGCAGTATGAAACAATTCGTCATGTTTATAGTCTGATACAGGTTCGTTTTCATCCATTCCTGGTATCTTTACGTATCCACCCAGCAAAATAGCTTTTAAGCCATATTCAGTATTGTTTCTTTTGAAAGAAAATAGTTTTGGTCCAAAACCAACAAAAAATTCAGATACTGCAATTTTTGATCTTCTTGCAGAAATGTAATGACCAAGCTCATGAAGTACCACAAACAATGTAAGCAATAAAATAGTTAAAATAGCATTCATATATTAATTATTACACTTATTGGATTAAATCTAAAAAATGAACGAATAGAACAAGAATTGGAAAACTTAATAATTGTGAATCAATTCTATCTAATACACCACCATGACCTGGCAACAAAGTGCTTGTATCTTTAAGTTCAATAGATCGTTTAATTTTTGATTCAAACAAATCTCCCAAAGTTCCAAATAACACGAACAAAATAGAAATTAATATTTTTTGCGTTAAGGTAACAGTTAAAAAATAATTTAAAACAAAGAAAACAAAAATAGATCCAACAAATAATCCGGCTGCAAAGCCTTCTACTGTTTTGTTAGGTGATATGTTTTCTGAAAGCTTCTTTTTGCCATATCGCCTACCAAACTCATAGGCAGCAACATCATTAATTGATATTGAAATTAATAAAAGAAAAGTAAATAATGGCCCAAAATTATTTAAAAAATAGCCAATTGAAGCTAAACCTGTTCCAAACCAAATAAGAAACAAAAATGAGCTTCCGAATTTATCATAGACTCCATAATTTATAAAAGTTCCTGTGTAAACAATTACACCTATAGGAAAAATTAAATATGGAATGTGAAAATTGTTTAAACCAAAAAAATATGCCACAAACAATGGAGCAAGAGCTGCATATAGTAGTAACGGATAAGGAAGTATTGTTTCATATTCGAACATATCAAACCATTCTTTAGTAGCAAGAAGACCAACGATAACCAACAAAATTAGTGCTGAAGTTTTATTAATAAACATTGCAGCAACAATAATTATCAATGCTAAACCAGTCACAACTCTTGGATTCGATGAGAAAAATGAAGGATTTTCTTGGTCTTTACTTATCTGAGATGAATCATTTTCATCAGGAAGCTCAATGTATCCAGGCCAAAACGTACCATCATTATCTGATTGAAATAGTTTTTTAAACCTCAAGTAATTCATTTTGCTTTACCAAAAGTAATTCATCAATTTTATTTACATACTTATCAGTTAACTCTTGTACTTTTGATTCCAATCTTTTTATCTCATCAGCAGAATTTTCATCTTTTAATTTGGAAATTTCATCTATGCCAAATCTTCTGTGTGATCGTATTGAAACTTTTGCATCTTCTGATGATTTAGAAGCTACTTTACCAAGTTCTTTTCTTCTTTCTTCTGATAAAGGTGGTATTGGTATACGAATTACTTCTCCATCATTTGTTGGATTTAATCCAATATCTGCATTTAAAACTGATTTTTCAATTTCTTCTAGAGCTGTTTTGTCAAAAGGTTGTATGACTAATAGCTTTGGATCTGGTACTGATATAGTTGCTAATTGCTGAAGTGGTGTCTTAGTTCCGTAGTATTCTACATTTAATTTATCGACTAGTGATGGATTTGCTCTGCCGGTTCTGATCGTTGAAAATTCATCTACCAAGTGATTTATTGAATTAATCATCTTTTGCTCAATATCTTTTATAAGTATTTCGCTCATTATTGTATTAAAGTTCCTAGTTTCTCACCTGTAATGGCTTTGTAAATATTTTGTTCTTTAGTACCATCAAATACTCTTATGGGCATTTCGTTTTCTTCACATAGTGTTATTGCAGTTAAATCCATAACTTTTAATTTGCTTGAGACCACATCTTTATATGAAATTTCATTATAAAGCTCAGCTTGCTCTTCAACTTCTGGATCTTTATCGAAAACACCTTCAACTCTGGTTGATTTCAGCATTAAATCCGCATCTATTTCTGCTGCTCGAAGTGAAGCCGCTGTGTCAGTTGTAAAATATGGGTTACCTGTACCTGCTGCAAAAATAACAACTCTACCTTTTTCAAGATGCCTTATTGCTCGAAGTCTAATATAAGGTTCTGCAACAGCTGTCATGGTTATAGCGGATTGGACTCGCGTTTGTGTACCGTTCTTGTCTAAAGCATCTTTTAAAGCAACAGCATTTATAACTGTTGCTAACATTCCCATGTAATCTGCATTTGCTTGTGCCATGTTTTTTGCAGATTCTTGTACGCCTCTAAAAAAGTTACCACCGCCTACAACAACACCTATTTGAATATTCTCATTATTAGCTGCTGTTATCTCAGAAGCGATTCTTTCAATTACCTTTGGTTCAATTCCAAAATTAGTTTCAGGATTAGAAAAGGATTCTCCAGAAAGTTTTAGTAGAACCCTACTCATTATTAAGTACCAACCTCAATTCTCGAAAATTTCTTAATGTAAATTTTTTCACCTAATTTTCCAGATAGCTCTTCAATCATTGTACCAACTTGACCCTCATAAAATTCTGGATTGCAAAATGTTTGTTCATTCAAAACATAATCTTTGTAAAAAGATGAAATTTTTCCATCAACAATCTTTGTTATAACATCTGCTGGCTTTCCTTCATTTTCGGATTGCTTTTTAATAATTTCTTTTTCTTCCTCAATTCTTTCTGAGGGAACATCTCCAACATCTAAAAATTCAGGTTTTAGAGCTGCTATATGCATAGCTACTTGCTTAGCAACGTTTTTAAATTCATCTGATTTAGCAACAAAATCTGTTTCACATGCAAGTTCGACTAGTACACCAGCAACAGCTCTATCCTGTTGAAAATGTATATAGTCACCAATAGTTCCTTGGTTGGCTTCTTTATCAGCTCTTTTTTTCGAGTCTGCTAAGCCTTTTTCTCTAAGATACTTAACAGCATTATCAAAATCTCCATTGCTTTCTGACAGAGCTTTTTTGGCATCCATCATTCCAGCACCAGTCATATCACGTAGTTTTTTTACATCAGCTGCTGAAATTGACATTATTCTTTCTCCTTATTCTCAACTTCACTTCTTTTTCCTGAACCTTTAAGACAAGCGTCAGCAATTGCTGAAGCAATTAACTCAATTGATCTAATTGCATCGTCATTACCAGGTATAACAATTTCAACTCCTTCAGGATTTACATTTGAGTCTGCTAAACCAATAACTGGAATGCCTAATTTTTGAGCTTCAGTAATGGCTGTAGATTCATTTGAGAGATCTACGACAAAAATTGCATCCGGAAGTTTGTTTAAATTTACAATTCCGCCAATTGATTTAGTAAGTTTTTCAATTTCTCTTTTAATCCTTAATCTTTCAGATTTTGTATATGCGTTTATTTCACCTGAAGACTCTAAAGATTTTAATTCCTTTAGATAAACTACCCGTTTTATAATTGTTTTAAAATTTGTGAGCATACCACCCAACCATCTAAAATTCACATAAGGCATGCCAGCTCGAATTGCTTGATCTTCAATTACTTGTTGAGCCTGTGGTTTAGTTCCTACAAATAAAACCTTTCCACTATTTGCAACTAACTTTTGTACATATTCCTGAGCTTGTTCAATAGCGTCATAAGTGATTCTGAGATCTAAAATGTGAATACCACTTTTAGCTCCGTAGATAAATTTATCCATTTTGGGATTCCATCTTTGTGTTTGATGACCAAAATGTACGCCCGCTTCAAGCAGGTCTTTCATTGTTGTACTCAATATTTCTCCTTTGGTTAATACATCCCATATTCCTTGCCTAAGCGGTTTCCAAACTTTCGTTCACCAAGGAAACTTGCAAATATGGTGTCTATTTTCATTTGAATTCTAATATCAAAAAGATATTATTCAACCCCTCGGATGAGATTGTTTGTATTTTTTTTGGAGTTGCTTTTTAGATACATGAGTATAAATTTGTGTTGTACTAGGGTCGTTGTGACCAAGTAGTTCTTGAACTATTCTCAAATCAGCACCGCCCTCTAATAAATGTGTTGCAAAAGTATGCCTAATGCTATGTGGAAATGTTCCAGTTCTAAATTTAACGATCCTTCTAATTTCTCTGTCGCTTAATTGACCTCCTCTTACACCAAGAAAAAGATAATTTTTTGACTTATCATTCTCAAATTTTGGCCTTGAAGTCTCAATATATTTTTTTGTACTGACATATGCTCTTTTGGTCATAGGTAAAACTCTTTCTTTACTCCCCTTACCTAAAACTCTTATAGAATTATTTTTGTTAATACTGTTTGAAGTTAAATTTGAAACTTCACTGACTCTCAGACCAGATGAATACATTAATTCTAAAATTGCTTTATCTCTTATATCTTTTTCAGAAGATTCAGGAAGACTGTCTAGGAGTCTATTTATATATGATGCAGTTAAAACATTTGGCAGTTTTTTCTCTACTTTTAAATTGTTTACAATTTTTATTTGATTTTGATTAAAGTAATTATTGTCAACAGCCCAAGATAAGAAAGACCTGATTGAAGTGATTTTACGATTAATAGAAGTTTTTGAATATTTATTCTTGTTTAAATGTTTTAGATAACTCGAGAATTCTCCAACACTTTCTGTATTTTCAAAATAATGTTTTATGTCAGAGTTGTATGATTTGATTGTATTTTGTGAATAATTTTTCACATTATTGATATAGATTAAATATTCTTCAAGTACTTTGTTTCTATCCGATAGATTATTTAGATTCAAGTCTTTTCTCAAGCCTTCTCTGTAGTCCTGATAGTATCAAAGTTATTATCAAATATAAAACAGTAAGTACAAGATATGTCTCTGCAAATCTAAATGTACTTCCTGAATACAGTCTTCCTCTGTAAGTCAAATCTTCAACAGCTAGAACTGATAACAAAGAAGAGTCTTTCATCATTGATATAAAATCATTTCCTAGAGCTGGAAGCATATTTCTAAAAGCTTGAGGTAAGACTATAAATCTCATAACTTGCCTGTCTGTTAAACCAAGAGATGCCCCACCCTCTCTCTGACCTACAGGTACAGATTCTATACCAGCTCTAAAGACTTCAGCAATATATGCACCGTAAAATACTGATAAGGCAATTATTGCTCTTACAAGCATAGGAACATTCCCATTATTAATGTTGAAGAATTCAGCACCTCTTACAACTACAACAAATGCAATAGTAAAAATTAAAATCAGAACAGGTACGCCTCTTATAAATTCTATATAAGTTCTGGAAATCGTACTTGCAATTTTATTTTTAGAAATACGCCCAATTCCTGATATCAAGCCCAAAAATAATGCAATTACAAATGAGATAATTGTTGATAAAAAAGTTATGGAAAGACCAGGAAGAATAAAATTGAAGGCTTTGTTATATTCTGGATTAGAAAAGATGACATAAATCATCCAAGAAATGATTCCAATCAATATCAGTAACCACCAATTATCAGGTTTGAATAAATTTTTAATTTTCATCTATTTTTCTAATAATAAAGCAATAGGCACGGTTTTCCGTGCCTATTACAAATTTATATATAAATAAATTATTTATTTATACGTCACAATCCTCAGGAAGATATTCAGCTGGAATGTCTTCATCACACTCTGCTATATCATCATAAGTAACTGTAAAATCTGGTGAAAAGAACTTTGCATTTATTTCTGCAAGTTTTCCACTTTTTTCCATAGCTGCAAGGCCTTGATTAACAACATCTACTAACGGGCTTCCATTAGGAAATGCGAAACCTAGTTGTTCAGATGTTAAATCTCCACCAACCAATTTAACTTGATCTTTATTTGCACCCATATATCCTAAACCAGCAGTTTCGTCAATAATAGACGCATCTGCATCGCCAGAGATAACAGCTTGGATAGCAAAGTTAAAATCATCAAATGCTTTAACTTTGTCTTCACCTAATTCAGCAACAGCAAACTCATAGTTTGTAGTTCCTTTTTGAGTTGCAACTGTATAGTCTCCATTTTTAAGATCATCAATACTTGTAATTTCGTCGTTACCGACTGCAACAAGTACTCTTTGGGCAAGATTGATGTAACCATTAGAAAAGTCAATAATTTCATCTCTCTCTGCTGTGATTGTGATACCGTCACCAGCAATCATAAATTGTCCATCAGCTACAGCTTGTATCATTCCATCCCAAGCTGCTGGTACATAAACAGGAACGAAATTCATAAGTTCGCCCATATGATTAAATACATCATAGTCCCAGCCTTTAGCTTCTCCATCAGCTGCATCAATATAGTTGAATGGTAAATATGCATTCTCTACAGCAAATGTAAATTCACAACCACCTAAATCAGGTAATCCGTTTTCTCCTGTTGTAATTTCTACTTCATCACATGGAGTTGCAGCGGTTGAACAAGCAGCAGCTACCAATGCTAGAACAAAAATTAAAAGGAGTGATTTTCTAGTTTTCACTTAGTAAACCTCCAATTTCTTAAGTACAAATTATTGCATAAAAATACACTTAAATGAATATTTATACAATTATTTTATTCATCCAATGTATTTTTATAATCTGGTTGTCTTTTTTCAAAAAAGGCAGACATACCCTCAGCTACGTCTGAATGCTGAAATCTACTATTTTGATTAATAGTTTCATTTCCTATCGATTTTTCAAATGTTAAATCTAGACCATCTTTGATTTGTTGTTTAACCATACATATAGATATGAAACTTTGTTTGTTTAAATTCTCAATTAAATTTTTAAATTCTGTATCCATATTTTCTGCATTTGTTAGCTTGTAAAGGACACCTAATCTATCTAATTCTTCACCATTGATTTCATTAGATGTCATCATTAATTCTTTAGCCTTTTGAATACCTATTATTCTTGGTAATACCCATGAGCCTCCAAAATCAACAACTAATCCCCTTCTAACGAAAACTTCAATAAATCTTGTCTGTGGAGTAGCAATAATAAAATCGCTTAGAAGCATCATGTTCGCTCCTGCACCTGCAGCAATTCCATCAACAAGAGAAATTATTGGTTTTTTGCAATTCCACATTTTTATGGCTGCTTTCGAAACATCATCCATAAGAGCATTAACTGTCTCACCTAATTGAGCTCCAGCAGAATAATTACCATTGATGTGTTTGATTACCAAATACTTTTGATCACTATTTTCAAATGAATCAATCTCTTCTTGCAGTTTTATCCAATCATCAGCACTAATAGCATTCATTGCTTTTTCATCATTAAATTGCAAGAATTTAATCTCATTTACAATATTTGATTCAAGTGTCATATTTTAAAGTTTAATACAAATCTATTTAGAATGTATGTATGGGATTTGATCCGAATAAACCTTACAAAGCAAATAAAACAGATTATCTAAATATAATTTCAGCTCTTCTTCTAACAATAATTGTTGTTATTTGGGCATTAAATTAAAAGATTTGCGATGGACATCTGTAAGTCCATATTTTTTAATAGCTAATCTATGCTCTTTAGTTCCATAACCTTTATTTTTATCAAATGCATATCTACTGTATTTATTTGATATCTCAATCATGAAATTATCTCTAAGAACTTTTGCGATAATACTTGCTAGAGCAATTGGCCTGCAATTATCTTCACCCCTAATAAGTGAGATGGCATTAAACTTAGAAATCTTAAAATGATCAACATATACAATATCTCCATCTTGAAATATTGAAGAAATAGAATCTTCTAAGACTTTTTCATTTGCAAGCTTAATTCCATATAGATCAATAAATTCATTATCACGTTCTATATAGGAATATTCAATTTCACTTTCTTGTACTAATTCAAAAATTTGATTTCTTTTTTTTGGAGATAACTTTTTTGAATCTTTAACGTCAAGTAATAAATCTATATGTTCGTAATTGATTCTTACAGAAGCTGCTCCAATTGGTCCAGCAAAAGAACCCCTCCCAACTTCATCACTTCCAATGATGTATGTACTTGGATTGGAGCTCCAAATTTTATCTTCAATCATCTAACTTCTTAAAGTTTTCTAATGGATAAATCAAATGAGTAGCTTTGCCAATAATATTTCTCATAGGAATAGTTCCAATATATCTGGAGTCTTGACTGTTTGGTCTATTGTCTCCCAATACAAAAATCTCGTTTTCAGGAATTAAAAATGTTTCTCTCTTGAAGTTCACTCCTTCATCAATATTAAATATTGTGAATTTTGAATTATTGACGAACACTTCCCCATTTTCTAATATTTCAACTGTATCGCCTCCTACTCCAACCACTCTTTTAATAATTGCAGTATTTTCTTGAGAATTTATATCACTTATTTTCCAGATTTGTAACCCATCTATATATTCTTGAAAGAAACTGATAGAGTGTTCGGAGTCATTATTATAAAAAACTACAATATCGCCACTAGCGATATCTAATTGCACAATTGTATCTTTTACAACAAGGACTCGGTCATCTATTTTTAATGTAGGTTCCATTGATGTTGAAGGGATATAATATATCTGAATTAACAATGTCCTAACTAATGTAGCTACAAGAACAGCTAAAACGATTGTTGAAATTAATTTAAATAGTTTTTTGATAATAATTTAATAATAATTAGTTAATTACGATCTTCTTTAATTTTTGCAGATTTACCTACTCGATCCCGAAGATAATAAAGTTTTGAGCGTCTTACTTTACCTTTTCTAACAACTTCTAAGGAATCAACAATTGGTGCATGTACAGGAAATATTCTTTCTACACCAACTCCAAATGATAATTTTCGAACTGTAATAGTCTTGTTAATGCCAACACCGTTGACGGCTATAATAACTCCTTCAAATGTTTGAATTCTCTCTCTATTTCCTTCAGAGACTTTAACATTAACCTTTACAGTGTCCCCAGATTTGAATTCTGGTAAATCTTCTTTTAAATACTCTTTTTCAATGTTTTCGATTAGATCCATAATCACTCCAGAAATGAATTATATAAGTAAATAGACTTTATATGTCTTTTAAATTATTCTTTTTCCACTCTTCGATATCTTTATGGTTACCAGAAAGTAAAACTTCAGGTACAGACAGATTTTTAAATGTTTCCGGCCTTGTATAGACAGGAAAATCATATTTATTGTCATTAAATGTTTCATACTTTAATGAATCTGGATTGCCTAATACTCCTGGAATCCTTCTTATTAAAGCTTCGAGCATATACATCGCTGGAACTTCACCTCCAGAAATGACTGTGTGTCCAATAGAAACTTTATAATCTGCATGCATATCCAAGATTCTTTGATCAAAACCTTCATATCTTCCTGCAATTAGATTTATGGACTTAAATGATAATAATTTAATTAATAGAGTTTCATCCAACTGCTCTCCTGATGGTGTTAGAAAAACATTAACCTCTGAATTTGAAGAGTTAATCGCATTATCTAATGGCTCAGGCATTAATACCATTCCAGGTCCCCCACCATATGGAGCATCATCTACTTGTTTATATTCTCCAATTCCAAATTCCCTTAAGTTTGTAGTTTGAATATTTACCAACTGATTTTTAATAGCTTGTCTCACAATGCCTATATTTTTCCACTCCTCAATTAAGTTAGGGAAGAGTGTAATGACATTATATGTATTCATGAATATGGGATTAAAGTTTTAGGATTTTTAAATTCTGTGTAAAGAGTATTTCTTAATATAGGTGTTTTGTTGCAATTTTCAATTATATCTATAAATTGCTGATCTGTAGTTTCTTGACCATGGTCGGCTCCGGAAGCTCTACTAATATTTTCATTAATTAATGTACCTCCTAAATCATTGACACCTGCATCTAATAATTTACCAGCTCCATCATGTCCAAGCTTGACCCAACTTGCCTGTATATTATTAATAACATTTGAAAAATATATTCGAGCAAGTGAATGAATTAAGACAACTTCATCCCACGTAGGACCTGGCATGCTTTTTCCTTGCAGATAAATTGGAGATCCCATATGTACAAAAGGCAGGGGTACAACTTCTGTAAAACCTCCCGTTTTTAATTGGATATTCTTTATTAGTGAGAAATGATTAACCCACGAGTCTATATCATCTATATGTCCAAACATGATTGTTGCTGTAGATTTCATTCCTAAACTGTGTGCTACTTCCATCACATACGCCCATTGAGATGATGTTATTTTGTCCGGACACAAATATTTTCGGACTCTATCATCTAATATTTCAGCTGCAGTTCCAGGTAAGGTATTTAGACCAGCATCTAAAAGAAGTTTTAAATAATCTTCAATGCTCAAATTTATTGTCTCAGCACCTTGCCATATTTCTAAAGGCGTAAAGCCATGAATGTGCATTTCTGGAATAGTTTGTTTTATCTCTTTCACCATATTCAAATAAAATTCACCAGTGTAATCAGGATGTATTCCGCCTTGCAAACATACTTCTGAAGCTCCCATTTCAAAAGCTTCAGCAGTTCTATCTACTACTTCTTGGATATCAATAGAGTATGGTTTTTCTTTAAGATTAAAACTTTTTGGACCTTTTGAAAATCCACAGAAGCCACATTTGTAATAGCATTGATTTGTATAATTGATATTTCTATTTTTAACAAAAGATACTCTGTTACCATTTTTTAGAAAATTTAATTGATTTGCAACATCAGCGATATCATTTATTTTTTCACCAGCAGTATTAAATAGTAGGTTTAATTCTTCATCATTAATCTGATAACCATTTAGTACATTATTTAAAATCTCATCTATTTCAAAATGTTTAATTTGGCTTTTATTGTTATAGACAAAATTGTTTAACTGAGGTATGTCTTTTCCACTACCAGGAAACCATCAATTTGTGCTGAACTCCAATCTCTCAGCAATAAATCCGTTATTCCTTTTTTAATGTAGTCAAGTGCTTCATCAATAGTGTCAACGTATGCTGTTGTAATAAATTTAGTTTTTGTGTTTATTGCTTTTAAAAAATTAATATCTAATGAATTTGAAACCAATACAGTGTAGGGCTTCAATCTATCGATAACTTCAAGAGAAGTTTCTTTATTGTTTTTAAAATCATAAACAATTCTTTTGGGATTTATATCCTTAAAATTTTTCCAATTATTGTCATTAATTATCCAACAATCAGAATCTACTGATGCATCATTAGATAAGGTTTGAAAATCTTTTTTATGAATTTCCATAACATCAAGACCTAATTCACTTTTAATTAAAAAAGCAGATGTACCCTCTTTTCTTCTAGAATTTAGATAAATTTCATTATTGTTATCGCATGGTCTTATTCTTAAAAAAGAAACGTTTTTATTCATGTGAGTCTTTTGGATATCCATCTGTATCAATAATATTATTAACTTTTTCAAAAATTTCGCCGTTTAACCATTCTTTTTTTATAAATTCTGGATATATTGGAAGTCTTTTTTTAAGTACTTGACCAGTTAATAAAGTATCATTTTTTAATTTATTTATATTTGGCCAGAGGTGATCTGGATTTACCCAATCTATAGTCAATGGCGAAATACCACCAAGATCATTTATTCCACTTTTAAGAAACAAATTTATGTCTGGCGACAAATTAGGAGGAACTTGAATTGAAATATGAGAAGGAGAATAAATTCTAGTAGTCGCAATTATTCTTAAAAATAAATCATTTGTAATTTCAGAATTATTCTTCATAATCGTATTTTTTTTAGCTCTAAAATTTTGAAGGATAATCTCTTGAATAGCCATATTATTTTGAATCAATAATATTAGGTTTGTTATGTCATCTACCACTTCATCTTTGGTAGAAGTAAGCCCTAAAAGAAGTCCTGTAGTTACAGGGTACATAGCTTCTAGAGCATTTTCTAGAGATTCAATTCTAAGATCGATAAATTTTGTTTGAGTTTTGTAATGAGCTTGCCCCTTATCATATATATTTTTTGAAAATGTTTCAATCATTAAGCCACCGGATGGTGAATATTTTTTTAGCTCTTTTATTTCTTCAAAACTCATCAATCCAGGATTTGCATGTGGAAATAGCTTAAACGTTTTGTTTACTTTTTGCATTGAATTGATTAAGTAATCATGAGTTGAAGAAAATCCAAGTTGCTCGAGTTGAGTCAATGCAAAGTCCCATTTTAATTCAGGCTTATCCCCTAATGTAAATAAAGCCTCGTAACAACCGGCTTCATCACCAGCACCTGCAATACTTAAAACTTCTTCTTCGTTTAAATATGTTCCGCCTTCATTTGGTGATTTAACAAAAGTACAATATCCACAACTATCTCTACACATTGTCGTAAGTGGTATGAATACTTTTGGACTGTAGGTTATTGTATTCCCGAAATAATTTTTTTTTCTATCAAATGCTTTAGTAAGCAAATCTTCAGTTGGTTCAGATCCAAAAATTGAATCGTGAATATTTCTTCTTAATTCTCTCATACTTAGTGTTTTTAAGGTATATTATTAGTTGATTGTAACAACAATTAATCAATAGTTTTGTGAGGGTTAATGACAAATGTATCACTTGTTGGTTTTGGAAGAATAGGTAGAGATCTATTTAGACAGACATTGGGAGACAAAGACATTAACATAGTCTCAATATCTGATACTGCTGATAAAAAAAACTTAATTTATTTACTCAAATATGATTCTATATACGGAAAATTGAATGCTGAAATCCATGAGACAGAAACAGGTATTGTTGTAGATGGAAAAGAAATTATATTTAACTCTTGGAAAGATGGAGATGAAGCTGATTGGGTAAAAATTGGGACAGATGTTGTAGTACTTGCAACTGGTAAACCAAAAACAAAAGAAGAAGTTGATGTACATTTATCAAAAGGGTGTAAAAAAGTAATAGTTGCCTCTACACCAGAAAATTTTAAAGATATCCAAATTTTTGTACCTGGTGCAAACGATGAAAATATTGATTTTAAATCAAATGTGTTTTCTCTAGGATCAAATACTGCAAATGCTGTTGCACCAATACTAAAAGCTTTAAATAAAGACGTAGGCGTAGAAAGAGCTTTTTTAACAACTGTGCATGGATATTCGAACTCAAACAGATTAGCTGATGTAGCTGGTGAAGGTTTTAGACTAAATAGGGCCGCTGGCGAAAATATAATACCTAGTATTACTAAATCATCAGAAGTAATTGTAAATGTACTTCCTTTTTTAAAAAATAAAATAGCATCCTCATCAATGACAGTTCCGATTCCTGATGGAAGTACAGTAGACCTAACAATAGATATTAAAAAAGAAACGACTATTGAAGAAATTAACAATCTGCTAAAAAACTATTCAGAAAATGATTTAAAAAATATAATCGGAATTACATACGACCCAATTGTTTCGTCTGATGTAGTCAGAAGCACATTTTCTGGACTGATAGATGGTCTTGCTACAATGGGTATCAATAATAAGAAAATAAAATTAATAATTTGGTTTGATAACGGCTGGGGTTACGCTGCAAGAATAATTGACACTATCAAACGATTGGGACAGGAACTTTAAATGGGTAACGTTGCTATAAATGGTTTTGGAAGAATTGGTAGATCAATTCTAAGGATTATTGTAGAAAATGATTCTGATATAAATGTTGTGGCAATAAATGATTTAGGGAACTATGAAAATCTTGCATATCTGCTTAAACATGACTCAGTAATGGGAATATTAGATAGCAAGGTAAGCGTTGCTGGGGACAAATTAATTGTAGATGATAGAACTATACAATTGACTTCAATTAAAGACCCTGCGGAGCTTCCTTGGAAAGAAATGGATGTTGATGTTGTTGTTGAATCAACTGGAATATTTAGAGACAGTGAATCATTAAATAAGCATCTTGATGCTGGAGCTAAAAAAGTATTACTTACTGTACCTCCAAAAGACGATATAGATGCAACTATAGTCCTAGGTGTCAATGATGGTGATCTTAAGCCTGAAGATAAAATAGTATCAAATGCATCCTGCACTACAAACTGTTTAGCTCCTATAGCAAAAGTTTTAGATGATAACTTTGGAATTATATCCGGATTGATGACAACTGTACATGCATATACTAATGATCAAGCATTAGCTGAAACTACCCATAGTGACTTTAGAAGAGGGCGTAGTGCAACTCAAAATATTATCCCTACATCAACAGGTGCAGCAAAAGCTGTTGGTATGGTTCTTCCAGAACTTAATGGTAAATTAGATGGAATGGCTATGAGAGTACCAGTTCCTGATGGAAGCGTAGTTGATCTTGTCGTTGAATTAGAAAAAAAAGTCTCTATAGATGATATCAATAAGGCAGTTAAGAATGCTGCAGATAATGAGTTAAATGGAATATTAGAGTATTCAGAAGTTCCTCTTGTATCTACTGATATTTTGAACAATCCGCATTCAAGTATATACGATGCTTCGTCTACTCAGTTACTGGAAGGAAATCATGTAAAAGTAGTTTGCTGGTACGACAATGAGTGGGGATATTCAAATAGAGTTGTAGATTTAATTGGAAACTTACTAGATAATGGATAAAGAATTACCAGTTGCACCATCGGCTATTGGAAATTATGTAACATATAAAAAAGTTGGAAATTACATATATACATCTGGCCACGTTCCATTTACTGAAAAGAAAAAATATCAAGGAAAGATACCTTCTGAGGTATCAATAGAAGATGGTTATGAGGCTGCTTCCCTATGTGCTGAATTAACTATATCTACACTTTTAGCAAATGGTGAAATTGAAAATCTACAGCCTGTAAATGTATTGGGATTTGTAAATGCTGATAATGATTTTCAAGATCATGCAAAAGTATTGAATGGTTTTACGGATAAGCTTGCAGAATATTTTGAAGAAAAGTCAACACGGTCTGCTGTTGGAGTTGCCAGCTTACCACTGAATGTGTCAGTGGAAGTTCAATGTATTTTTGTATATGAATAAATTAATTGGAATCTCAACTGGAATAAAAGATGTTCAAATGGCACCTGGAAATATTCCATGTGTTGTAATAAACAATGATTTTATAAACTTATGTAACAAATTTGGGAATACTGCAATAGTTATTGGTCCACAAAATGATAATCTTGAAATTGATGCTTCAAAATTTGATGCTTTGATAATTTCTGGAGGTGGAGATATAAACCCAGAAAGGTATAACCAAAAAATTGATTCTAAAACAATTCGAATATCAGACAATAGAGATTTTACTGAATTGAATCTACTCAAATCTGCAGAAGAAAACAATGTTAAAACTCTTGCAATATGTAGAGGACATCAATTATTGAATGTTTATAAAAACGGTACTTTATATCAAGATCTTAATGATTCAGGTTTTAAAGAAATTGAGCACGATAAACCATTCGAAGATGCTCGATCTCACATTCATGATATTGAAGTTTATGAAGAATCAAAACTATTTGAAATAATTAAAGAAAAAAACATAATGGTAAATTCTATACATCATCAAGGTATTGATAAATTAGGTGAAGATTTAAAAATAACTGCAAAATCAAATGATGGTGTGATTGAAGGAATTGAAACTACTAATGAATGGAATGCTATTGGTATTCAATGGCATCCAGAAAATATGGTAAAAGATAAATATAGTAATTTAATTTTTGACTGGTTAAACAGTTAGGTTGTCATTAATTAAAATAAGTTGATTATTCTGATATGAAAAAAACTTATCATTATAAGGAATTGGAAAATCAGTTAAATTAGAAACTTCGCAAAATGTAAAGTTTTGAGAAAAATTAAACCCAAGTAAAACTAAATCTGATTTACCTAAGTTTTTATTTATAAAAAAACCAGGCCAAGGTAATTTACTATCATTTAGAAAATCATTTTTATATTTATCTGAAATAGAGACAACCTTATCCCTTAATCTCTCAATTGACTCAATAGTATCAAAATCTTTAAATTTAATTAGATTTCTATCTTTTAAGTGGGTTTTAAAATTCTCAACTATTAATTCTTCATTACCAACTTGCATTGATATATTGCTTAAGTCAAACCTTCTAAAAAAATTGTCTATGTTTATATATTGAAATCCCCTAAGTGAGTGAGGTTTACCTAATTTAGCAACTTGATATAAAGTATTATTAGTCAATAAATTCTACGCTAGATTGAAGACCTTCTTCATCTGCTGCTGCTTGAGCTACTGTACGAATCGCTCTAGCAACTCTTCCTCTTTTACCAATAACTCTTCCCATATCATCTGGAGAAGTTCTAACTTCAATTGTTACATTTTCATCGTCTGAATCTGCAATGTCGACTTTCACAGACTTTGTGTCCTCCACAATTTGCGTAACAATATATTCAACTACGTTTTTTACAATTGAACCTGCGGCCATAAATTATTCCTCTTCTGTATCTTCTGAAGATTCTTCAGAAGTTTCTTCTTGAGTAGCTTCTTCTTTCTTTTTATTTGCCTTTGAACTGCTTTTAACTTTTTCTGCAGGAGCAGTAGGAATAGAAACAACTTCTCCTTTTGATGATCTCCACTGAGCCCATGCCCCAGAAATTTCTAATAATTTTTGTGCACGCTCTGATGGCTGAGCTCCCTTGTCTAACCATGACACAGCTTTATCAACATTAATTTCGACTTTTGAAGGGTTATGATGTGGATCATAGTAACCCAAGTCCTCAATGAACTTTCCATCTCTTGGTGAGCGAGAATCGGCAACAACTACTCTGTATGTTCTATTCTTTTTCTTACCTCTTTGTGCAAGTCTTATCTTTACAGGCATTAATTTCCTTTTTTAAATAGCAATACATTATATTACATTAAGTAGAGCATAAAATGTACTTTTATTAGATTAACTTCTTATCAAAAATAACTAGAAAAGATTTAATGTTTTGCTAACCTAATTTTTAATGCAAGTAATTGAATTATCTCATCCACTTAAAAGTCACTATTTAACAATACTCAGAAACGAAAATACCAATAGTGAAGAATTTAGAGCATACGCAACCAAGCTTTCATATTTACTTTTTATTGAAGGTACTAAAAATATTTCATTAAAAGAAAAAAATATAACTACACCATTAGTAGATACTAAGGGTTATGAAGTAGAAAACGACAGTGTTGCTATTTCCGTACTAAGAGCTGGACTAGGTTTAATGGATGGAGTTAAAGAGCTTTTACCAAATGTTTCATTTGGGTATATTGGTGTTCAAAGAAATGAAGAAACTGCAGAACCTGAATATTATTATGAAAATTTACCTGATTTAAATAACAAAAACATTTTTATATTAGAACCTATGCTTGCTACTGGAGGTTCTCTATCTTTTGCCATTGATAAAGTAAAGGAACAAAAACCAAAAGAAATTATTGCTCTAACTGTTATTTCTGCCCCTGAGGGTATTGAACGGTTAGAAAAAGAGCATCCAGATATTACATTGATAACAGGTAATATAGACGAAAAACTTAACGAAAGTTGGTATATAGTTCCAGGCCTTGGAGATATGGGAGATAGGCTTTTTGGTACAACTTAATGAAAAGATGTTTTCTTGTCGTTATTGATTCTTTAGGAGTTGGTGAAGCACCTGATGCGGATAAATATGGTGATTTAGGAACAAATACTCTTTCAAATGTTGCGAATGCTGTAGGTGGTGTCAGTTTACCAACTATGGAAAAGTTAGGTTTTGGAAAAATTACTGAAGTAAAAAATATGGATACTAACCATATTGCTACTGTTGGCAGACTTTCAGAAAAGTCAATTGGAAATGATTCTACTACTGGACATTGGGAACTCGCAGGTTTAATAACTGAACAAGATTTTTCAACTTATCCTGAAGGATTCCCTCAGGAGTTAATTCACTCAATTCAAAAAGAAGCAAATATTGAATTCATAGGCAACAAACATGCATCAGGTACTGAAATATTAAAAGAATTGGGAAGAGAGCATCTATCATCGGGAAAATTAATTTTATATACTTCTGGAGATTCAGTTTTTCAAATTGCCGCTCACGAAAATGTTTGTTCTGTTGAGGAACTTTACAAAATATGCGAGATTTCAAGAAAATATTGTGATGAATACAATATTGGACGAGTAATAGCGAGACCATTTATTGGAGAATATGACAATTTTGTTAGAACTTATGATAGAAAAGATTTTGGCATGAATCCTCCAGGCGAAACAATTTTAAGTTATTTATATAAAAATAATCTATCTACATATGGAATAGGTAAGATTAGCGATTTATTTGGAGAAATGTTTTTGACAACTGCTGTACATACTGAGGGTGACTCAAATGGACTTGAATACCTACATAATGAAGCCAAAAATGGTAACCATGATTTTATTTTTGTTAATTTAGTTGATTTAGATATGCTGTATGGCCACAGAGAAGATCCACATGGATATTATGAAGGATTAAAACTTATTGATAGGAAAATTCAAGGAATTTTAGATGTCATGAGTGAAAACGACCTAATAATTTTTACAGGTGATCATGGTACAGATCCAACAGATGGTAAAACAGATCATTCAAGAGAATATGTGCCGATGGTTGCTTATAAAAAAAATGGTAAAGCAGAATATATTGGTGATCTTGAAGGTTTCTATAATGTAGCTTCAACAATCTGTGATTTTTTTGAGTTAAATAATATATTTCCAGGTAAAAGCTTTTTAAATCGAATTTAACTTATTAACCTAATATCAAATGATCGAAAAAATAACAGAGTCTAAAGCCTTTATCTCAGAAATCATTGAAGGAAAAACTATAGAATCTGTAATTGTATTAGGATCTGGTATGAGTGGTTTTGAAGAGAACTACAAACCCTTATATCAATTAAATTATTCTGAAATACCCAATTTTTTACAGCCTTCTATCGAAGGTCATTCTGGGAAATTAAGTATTGTAAATATTGAGGGAAAAATAACTGCAATTCTGTCTGGTCGTGCTCATTTTTATGAAGGTTACCCTATTCAAGAATTAGTTATCCCAATAAGAACATTTATAATGCTAGGTGCAAAAACTCTAATACTTACAAATGCCGCTGGAGGGATTTCTTCAGAGTATATCCCTGGTGATATTGTTGCGATTACTGACCATATTAATTTAACTGGTGATAATCCATTAATTGGTAAAAACTTAGAAGAATTTGGACCAAGATTTCCAGATATGTCTGAAGTGTACAATTCTGAATTGTTGACGTTAGCAGAAAAAGTAGCGAAAAATCATTTTGAGTTTAAAACTGGTGTATATGCCTGGTTTACTGGTCCTTCTTATGAAACACCTGCAGAGGTAAATTTTGCTAAAAATATAGGAGCTGATCTTGTTGGAATGTCAACAGTTCCTGAAGCAATTGTAGCCAAGCATGCAGGTATAAAAACTGTAGCTTTTTCATTAGTTACTAATTTAGCCGCTGGAATAAGCGAGAATCCATTAGATCATAATGAAGTAATTGAAATTGCTGAGAAATCTAAAGTAAAACTTCAAAACTTTATGAAAGAATTTTTGTCTGAAATAAATATCGGTAATAATTAATTCTAATTAATATAAAATCTATGAACATCACTGTATGCGCTAAACAGATTCCGGATCCAGCAAACGAAACATCATATGACAATGGGATAATCGTCAGGCCTGAAGAACAAGTTTTAGACGATACTGACAGGTATGGTATTGAAATAGCACTTCAGTTAAAAGAAAAGTTTGATGCTGAAGTTACGATTATTTCTATGGGTCCCGCAGGAACTATGAAAGGCTTACAACAAGCATTACAGATGGGTGCAGATAAAGCATTATATGTAGATGATGACTCTTTAAAAGGCGCTAATTCTTTAATGACAGCTAATGTTTTAAGTGAACTCGCAAAAACAACCAACGCAGATATTGTTATTTTTGGTACCGAATCTACTGATGGTTATTCAGGAACGGTACCACAACAAGTTTCAAGATTTTTGAACTTAGATTGTATATCTTATGTTAAAGCTATAGAAATTGGTGACGATGTATCACTTACTAGGCAAACATCAGAGGGATCTGAAAAAGTAAAAATGCCGCAAAATTGTGTTATATCAGTAACTGCTGGAGGTGTAGAACCTAGATATCCGAATTTTAAAGATATTATGGCTGCAAAGTCGAAACCAATAGAAAAAGTCGAATTAAGCACGCTAAACATCACAACAGATCAAAACTTAGAATTTATCAGCATTGAAGCACTTGAAAATTCAAAAAATGGTGAAAAAATTATTGATGAAGGAGAAGCTTTCCAAGTTATTGTAGACAAACTTAAGGAACTTAAGGTTATATGAAAACATTAATATTAGGTGAAATTTTAAATGGAACGCTTAGCAGTGGAACATTAGAGATAATTAAAAAAGCACAAGATGAAAGTCTCGATTATCAAGTTGTAACAATAGGAAGTGACGATGACCCAACAATTGGTTCTGAATCTTTTAAACAAACCTATATCAAAAGAAGCAGTGAATCTTTACAATTCAGTAAAGTTACAGATTTGATTACAAAAATTGTGAATGATGAAGGTATTAACCTGATCTTAGGGTCATCCACATATCTTTGTAGAGATCTGATTTCTTTTATCTCTGTAGACTTAAATTCAAGTCCTGTATCAAATGTTATCGATTTTGAAATTAATGGAGATGCGGTTTCAACAATCAATTCCATAAATGGCGGTGAAAGTTTATATAAATCAAAGATTGCATCTAATCATTCTCTTTTATTAGTAAGACCTAAATCTTTTGAACCCGCTGATGTTGAATTAAATAATAATTTTGAAACTATTGAAGTTGAAAATTCTGACGTTGCTATTTTTGACATTTATAAAGAAGAAAAAACTGGACCACAATTGGAAGATTCAAAAGTGGTGATTTCAGCTGGAAGAGGAATGGTAGATAAAGAAAATTTAGTTATTGTTGAAGAATTAGCAGCAAAATTGAACGCAGCTATTGGCGGAACTAGAGCAATTGTAGATGCAGGATGGATGCCATATTCTCAGCAGGTAGGTCAAACAGGTAAAACAGTGAAACCAGATGTTTATATTGCCTGTGGAATATCTGGAGCTACGCAACACCAGGTTGGCATGAAAGATTCAAAATTCATTATTGCAATTAATAAAGATGAAGAGGCACCAATATTTCAATTAGCTGATTTAGGTATTGTTGGCGATACTTTAAGTGTTATTCCAAAAATTAATCAAAATCTTTAAAATTTAAAATTATAAGGAAGTATTTCGTCAAAGGTATATTCTTTGTAACCGTCTTTCTCAACAACAATCACTTTCTTTGTGTCAAATTCAGCTAATCTCTGACGAGAAATTCCACATGGAAATATTGCAGTGTCTGATTCAGCATCAATACATGCAACCGCAATTGTGTCAATACTCTTTTCACCTTCTGATATAGCCTTAACAACTGCAACATCTTCCGCACAAACTGTTGCTGGATATGATGCGTTTTCAATATTGCAACCAGTATATATATTTCCAGAATCAGTAATCAGTGCTGCACCAACTCTAAAATTTGAATATGGTGCATATGCTTTTTCTGCAATATTTCTAGCTAAATCAGCTAAGTCGCTATTTTTCATTAGTACCTATTAAACTTTCAAAATCTTCTTTTGTCTTTGTGAACACTCTAGATCCAGAACCTGGCTCCATAGTTACACCATATAACACATCTCCAGCATGCATGGTTTGTTGTTGATGTGTAACAATTATGTATTGTGCATCTTCTTTTATTTTATCGAGCAAATTAATCATTCTATGAAGATTTGCATCATCAAGAGCTGCTTCAACTTCATCTAAAATATAAAATGGACTCGGGAAAGATTTAAATATTGAAAATAGAAATGCAATTGCAGCCAATGATCTCTCTCCACCGGATAATAATGAAAGTTTTTTGACTTTCTTGCCTCTTGGTTGTACTGATATCTCTATGCCAGTCTCTAAAATATTTGTTTTATCAGTGAAGGAAAGTGATCCTTTACCCCCTGGAAATAATGTTTCAAATATTTCAGAAAAATGTACAGATATAGAATTAAATGATGATTCTATTCTGAATTCTATTTCAGTTTCTACTTCTTTAATGTTTAACAACAACTCTTTTTTTGAAAGCTGTAAATCATCAATGGTAGACTGTATTTCTTCATATCTGAGATTTAAAGAATCAAAGTCTTCTTTTGCTAGGTAATTGACAGTACCTATCTCTTCTAACTTGTTTTCAAGAAGTTTAATTTCATTTTCTAATTCACTTTGATTTGCAGCAATAATTCCATATTGATTAATTTGATCAATATTCAAACCATATATATTTACTAAATTAGAGTAATGATTGCCCTTAGAACTCTCCATTTCAGATTTTTTGATTGCTACATTAGTTAATTTATCTTTTGTATTGAAAAGTTCATTATTTAAATTTTCAATTTGTTCATCTATTCTTTCAATTTTCTTGTTAGAGTTTCCATATTTTTGGTCAAATTTTTCAGATTCTATTTCTAATTTATTAGAAGTTGAGTTTGTAAACTCTATAAAAGTTTTTGCAGAATTGATTATTTCAGATAACTGTGACTTCTGATGTAATCTATCAATTCCCTCAAGATTCTTTTTTACAATATTTAATTCAGTATTCTGGTTAGAAAGATTTTTTATTCTTTCTTGAGATGTAATAAGTTGATTGCTAATAAGACTTATATCTTGTTCTAATTGTTTAAGTTTATTTTCTAATTCATCTTTTTGTTTGTTTATATCAGATTTAAATTCTTCTTTATGAAAAATATTTGAAAGGAGCTCTTCTTTCTTAAGAAGTTCGGAATTTAAATTTTCAGAATCAAAATTAATTTTGAGAATATTATTTTTATTAATGTCTAATTCTCTTTGTATTATTTTTTTTGTATGAGCCGGAAATTCTTCAACTAAATCTTTTGGAATTTGATACGATTCTAATTTTATGTTTAAATCATTTAACAAAGATTCTGAAATTTGTAGATCTTCTTCCCACTTTGAAAATTCCTTTTCAAAAAGTTGTAAATCTTTATTTGTAATATCAATTGATTGTCTAATTTGTTTGATTTCACTTTCTAAAACTGCTTCATTTACCTCTGTAGAAGCAGATAGTTTTTTAATAATCTCTTCAATTTGATACTTAATGTCTACACTTTGATTTTCTAAATTAGTTAGGCTTTGCTTTTTATCCATCAACTGAGAGGTGAGCATTGATATTTGATTATTATTTTCATTTATTTTATTAATAGTTTTATTTAGCTCTTCGGAAGCTTTAATTTCTTCACGTTCTAAATTATCTTTTCTCTCATATGCAACTTGAGCTAAAGACCTAAGTTGCTCAGATAGATTTAAAAATTTTCCAGAGTAATCTTTAAATGTTGAACCTATTGAGTATCCATCACCAAGTTCATTATTTATCTGACCTTTTTGATCTTTTAATGTGTTTAATTTTTTATTAATATCTTCTAAGTTTTGATCTAAGGAATTTTCTTCAATTACAAAACTTTTATATTTATCATCAAATTTTCTGAACATCATAACATTCAGTTCAATAACTTTACTCTTTAGGAGTTTTGTACTCTCTTCATGTATTTTTGCTTTTTCTGCTTGATCTTGCAGAGGTTTAAGTTGTTTTTTAATCTCACGAAGAACATCTTTTGCTCTCTTAATTTCTTTCTCGCCAGATTCAATTCTTTTTAATGATTTTTCTTTCTTAACTCTAAGTGGAAGAATTCCAGCTGCCTCTTCAATGGTTGTTCTGTGATCTTCAGGTTTAGAATTCAAAATTTCAGCTATTTGCCCCTGGGAAATAATGATATGTTGCTGCTTTCCAATCCCAACATCATTTAAAAATTCTTGAATATCTAACAAACGGCAATTTAATCCGTTCATAAAATATTCTGATGTACCATCCCTAAACAATTTTCTCCCAATAGATATTTCAGAATTTCCATTGAATAATTTTTCATCCACTTCAAAATTCAAGTAAACTTCTGCAAAACCTTTTTGAGACAACTTTTCAGTACCAGCAAATATAACATCTTCCATCTTATTAGTTCTTAAGGTTGCTGGACTTTGAGTACCTAATACCCAAGAAATTGCATCAACGACATTGGATTTACCAGAACCATTCGGTCCAACTATTACATTGACTTTATTTGAAAAGTCAACAGAAGTTTTTTCATAGAATGACTTAAAGCCATTAATATCTAAAGATTTTAAATACATTATTTACCCTGTTGTTAACTTAATAATAGTAAAAAATAGAATAATTTGCTTTAAATTGAAAAAATTTAAGAAACAGTTATCGTGACTGCCTTAGTGTTTTGAGTATTTAAACTATAAAGATTGCTTAAATATTGAAAGGGTTTTTCATTAACCATTCCTATTTCGTTTAAGTATTTAGTTGCAGCTAAATCTACTCCCCTTTTACTTCCATCAATACATTTAAACAAATATGATTCATCGTTATTTGTAACAAATAGAACACCTTCTGCACCAGATTTAGCTAAAACTGTTTTGCTTGAATTGAGAATGATATTTGTATCTGTTCGATTTTCACCACCAATAAGTAATGGGTTTGTATGGTAAGAATTAAACATTTCAGACCAATTATTAGAGTATTTTGTAGTTTTTATCTTATTAACCGCTTTTAAAAAACTATCAGTTCGTAAATGTATTGCTGGAAGACCACATCCGTCTGTGCCAAAACCAATATCATTATCAGTGAAAATAAATTGAAAGAACTCTTTAACTATCGATTGTGTTTTACTTTTAAAGGTATGATAAATTTTGTTATCCTCGTTAAGAATTTTTGAAAATAAAAGCATAGCAAGGTGCTTTCCTGAGCAGTTATGGTGTAATTTTGTATATTCTTTATTATTTTGAAGTAATTTATCAGCGGTAGGTTCATGAAAAGGTCTTTGTTTTCCACAAACTAATCTTTCAAGATCTAAATCATATTTTTTTGCAATTGTTTTAATTAATTCTGTATGAATTTCTTGACCAGAATGAGAAGATGAAAATATAGCTATTTCTTCACTTGTTAATAATATATTTTGATTTTGGGCTTCATAAAGAAGAGGGATAAGTTGAAAAGGTTTAACAGCTGATCTTGGAAAAAAATAATCATATTCTTTTTGATCATTTTTATATACATTAACAAAGTGAGTCGATTCAAGAGAACCGTCTCTATTTAGTTGAACTTTTAATTTTTTAATTTTTGACATTTCCTACAAAAATATGTAGCTCTTTGGTTAATGTATATTTTATCAATTATATGTTCACAATTAAAACAATTTGTTTTGCTATATATTTTTAAAAAGTTCTGATTTGAACCAAATTCACCATAAGGCAAAAAATAAGTCATATCACTTAAAGTTGTTCCATTGTTTTTAATTGCTAACCGCATAATTTTTTTGGTGTTATTAAAAAAATCTTTCCAATTATTGCTACTTAAAGTATTTACTTTTGTTTCAGGGTGAATTCTTGAGGCAAACAATATTTCGTTTGCATAAATGTTACCTATTCCACTCATGTATTTTTGGTTAAGTATAAAATCTTTTATCAATGATTTTGATTTCTTACTTTTATCAATAATTATTCTTGATTGTTTTGTACTAATCTCCAACACATCTGGACCAATTTTATTCAAATAATCAATTTTTAATTCCGCTTTTATGATATTTATAAATCCAAATCTTCTAATATCATCAAAATTTACTGTATCTTTGTCAAAATAAAAACGGGCTCTTGTATGTTTATTTTTTTTATCGTTTACTTGGATTCTTCCGCTCATTCCTAAATGAAAAATGATCGAATAATGTTCAAAATCAAAAATTAAAAGTTTACCTTTTCTTGATATTCCTGATAAAGATTCTTTAATTGTTGGTTTTCTAGTATTATATCTATTTGTTCTATGATCATAGATTTTATAATTCTCTAGTTTCTGACCAACAATATTTGAAGATAAAGAACGTTTAATTGATTCTACTTCAGGCAGTTCAGGCATTTATTTTTTCTAATGCTTGTTTCGCAGCTTCTTGTTGTGAACTTTTCTTTGACTTGCCTTCTCCAACTCCGATAATTTCTTTATCCAAAAAAACTTGTGTTTGAAATTTTTTATCATGATCTGGACCAGTAGATGAATCCATATAATTTACTTTTTTCCCAACTTTCGCATAATACTCTTGAAGTCTTGTTTTATAATCTTTCTGTCCAGGATTTTCAGAAAGCTCTTTTATGCTCGGATATATGTATTTAGAAACAAAGCCATTTACTGCGGTTAATCCCCCGTCAAAATATAATGCTGCAATTAAAGCTTCTACTGCATCTTCAATTATGGATGATTTGTTCCTACCTCCGGTAGAATCCTCTGCTTTACTTAAAAACATAAAAGATCCAATATTTATTTCATTACCTAATTTCACTAAATTCGTCTGATTAACAGCACTTGATCTTATCTTTGTAAGACTTCCTTCATCTAAATCTGGAAAATGTTTAAAAAGGTATTCAGTTAAATCAAAATCCAAAATAGTATCTCCAAAGAACTCATAGCGTTGATTAGATATTAGATCTGGGTTTTCGTCTAAATAAGATTTATGAGTCAAAGCAATTTTTAAAAGTTTTTTGTCTTTAAAGCTATACCCTATTGTTTTCTCGAAATCTTCTATGCTTTTCATAATTCACTTAATGCGGAGGAAAACTTACTGATTAAATCTTTTTTTACAGCAGTTTCTGTATATATAATTGCATTTTTGACTGCTTCAGAATTAGAAGAACCATGACCTATTGTGACTACTCCGTTTACACCTAATAAGTATGAAGCACCAGATTTATCTGGATTAAGCTGATCTTTAACAGGTTGTAAAGCTTTTTTTACGGGAATTAACAAAGGTTTAAATAAATTATCTAACAGTGCTGAAGAAATTAGATTTTGCTGTAACTTTGCAGTGCCTTCTAATGTTTTTAATACTACATTTCCAGTAAATCCGTCAGTAACAAACACATCAGCTTTTTTTGTTGAAAAATCTCTTCCTTCTATATTTCCAACAAAGTTTAAATTACTATTCTTTAATAATTTATATGCTGCTTTTTCTACATCTCGACCTTTAGTTTCCTCTTCTCCGTTATTTAGAAGACCTACTTTAGGATTGTCGATATCCATTATTACTTCAGCTAATTTTGCTCCCATTATTCCGTATTGAAAAAGAACTTTTGGCTTTACATCTAAACTAGCTCCTGAATCAAGAAGAATTGTATTACCACTTAACGAAGGCAACACAGAAGCTATGACAGGCCTAATAACTCCCTTATGTTTTCCAAGAATTGAAATTGCACTTATTAATGTTGCGCCTGTAGAACCTGCAGAAAATACAGCCTGTACTTTTTTGTCTTTAAGTAATTGCATGCATCCAACTATTGATGCATTCTTTTTATTTCTTATAGCTTTTAATGGATCTTCATCCATAGAAATAACTTGGGGAAAATCAAAAACAGGTATTTCATGATTTTCTAAATATGGATTAATTAAATTTTTATCACCACATAAAACAACATCGACACCCTGATCTTTCGCTTTAATAGCTCCTTTAACGATATCGATTGGAGCAGAGTCTCCACCCATTGCATCAACAGCAATAGTATTCATAGCAAACTTAACTTACTTCAGGTTCTTTTACTTGACGACCGTTATAAGTACCATCAGCAGGATTTACTCTATGAGATTGTTTTGCTACACCTGTTTCAGGATCTACTACAAAATGAGGTTTAGATATTTTATGCGTAGCTTTTCTGCGTCTAGTTCTTGATTTAGACATCTTCTTCTTTGGTACTGCCATTGCTATATTCCTTTCAAACTACAAATCTAGCTGACTTAGGGAAGAAAATGGACTTTCTTTTAAGTTTTTTTCTTCACAATTACACTTAATTTTATTCATATTGTTACCGCAAATACCGCATAAACCTTTACATTTATTACTGCATATATAAAGTCTATCTAAATTATCGATTATTATTTCTGAAATAAATGGCTCTATATCTACATATTCTCTATCAAAATTAATTTCATAATCGTTTTCTACATCGATATTTAGCTTAAATAATCTTGAATTTTTCATCTTATTTGCCTTTTTAGAGAGACATCTTGCGCATTCTGATTTATAAGAAAGTTCTAAATTGATATCAATATTTAATATTGAATCATCAATATAAAGTTCCGAAATTAAATTTACTAAATCTTGATCTTCTGTGAAATGATTTGCATAAGAAATTTCAAATTTCCCTGAAAGATTAACAACTAAAGGAACAGGAGAATTAACTATATCAATGGTTTTTATCTTTGAATTGAGCTTCATTAATTTTCTGGGTTTTCTATGTTTCTAGGCTCACGTAGTTTATTTTTTTCATTTTCTAAAAAATTAGAAAGTTGATCAATTTTATTCTGAATGTCATCAATTCTCTGATCAATTGTATCTTCTATATTTGTTCTATATGTTTGCATCTCAACTTCAGCTTGTTTTATTATTGCATTTGCTTCAATTACAGCTTCCTGAATAACATATGAATTTGCAATCAATTTTTCAGATTCTGCTTTGGCATCATCTAAAAGAGCTTTTGATTCAATTTTGGCTTGATTGATAAAACTTTCTTGTTCTCTTACAATCCATCTTGCAGTGCGCATCTCAACTGGCATAGAGTCAATTATTTCATCAATACTCTTTAATATATCTTTTTTATTAATTCTCCCCTTAAGAGTATTTGAGTTTAATTGATTTCTTAAATTTTCTAATTTGTCTACTATTTCGATTTTACTTTCACCTTTTAAAACATCTTCAAAGTTTGTTTCAGAATTATTCATTGTTTAGCCTTTTTAAAACTTCTGATGGAACTAGAGAAGAAACATCCCCACCAAAAGAATGAATTTCTTTAACCATTGAACTAGATAAATAACCAAATTCTGGTGAAGAAGGAATGAATATGGTTTCAAATCCAGCTAGTGTAGAATTTGCCTGAGCCATTTGAAACTCGTAATCAAAATCTGTCATTGCTCTTAATCCTTTAACAATTGCATCTACAGAATTTTTTGAGGCAAAGTCAACCAAAAGACCTTCAAAACTCATAACTTTTATATTTTTGTAGTCTTTAAATATTTCCTCAAGCATTGATGATCGCTCTTCACGTGAAAATAATGATTCTTTTGAAGGATTAACTACAACACCAACAAGGATTTCAGTAAAGATTTTGGAACATCTTTTTATTACATCTATATGGCCATTTGTTGGTGGATCAAAAGAGCCTGGAATTAAAATTTTCATAATTTCCTCAATATAAGAATATTACTTTGACCATAGTTTTTTTCTTTATGAATTTTATAATTTTTTAAAGTATCAAGTTCTTTTGATGCTGTATGGCGGTGAATTACAACAAATCCATCAGTGTTTAATATATTATAAATTTTCATGACCTCGTTTTTAACAACATCCGTTTCTATTTTGAAAGGAGGGTCATAAAAAACAATATCGTATGTACTCAAGGATGTTTGTAGAAACTTATCTACACTAGATTTAGTGATTTTATAATTATTTTCAAATTCTTTTAAATTTTGCTTCAAAATAGTTATACAATCATCTGAATTTTCAATAAAAGTTACAAAATTTGCACCTCTACTCAAAGATTCAATTCCTAAACTTCCTGAACCGGCATAAAGATCTAAAATATCTTTATTTTCAATGTTGAATTGTAGAGAATTAAATATTGATTCCCTTACTTTGCTCATCATAGGTCTGGTTAATGGATCATTAATTGTTCGAATTAATTTTGACTTATATCTTCCAGCAAGAACTCTCATGTAGTTCCACTTGCTTTAAAATAATTTGGAAATAGAATTTGTGCTTCCTCAAACAGTAGTTTTTTAATATCTTCAGACTCAATTTTATCAAATATATTTTTTGATTCTAATAGCAGTTCATAGTCGTATCTCAAATCGGCTATCTTTAAATCAGATTGTCCAGATTGGCTTGTACCAGTAACTTTACCTTCACCTCTAATCTCTAAATCAATTTCTGATAATTTAAAGCCATCTTTTATATTTACAATCGCTTCTAATCTTCTCTTTCCATCTTCACTGATTGTATTTAATGTTTTTTTCTTAGAAACATGAAAAATACATTCTGATTGTTTGTCACTTCTCCCAACCCTACCTCTTAATTGGTGTAGTTGGTTTAATCCAAATCTTTCAGCGCTTTCAATAATCATTAATGTTGCATTTGGTATATCTATTCCAACTTCAATAACAACTGTAGAAACTAGGATATCTACTTTACCATTCTTCATATCTTGCATTATTTGGTCTTTTTCATCAAAAGACATCTTTCCATGAAGAATTGAAACATTGTAATCTTTAAACTTTTCTTTATACTCAATGAAAACATTTTCAGCAGCTTGAATATCCACCAATTCACTTTCTTCAATAAATGGGCAGACTACAAATATTTGTGATTTTTTCTGGAGATGAAACTCACAAATATCATAAATAGTTTCGTTATCTTTTTTTGATCCTTCTATTAGATGGGAAGTAATGTCTTTTCTCCCAGGTGGTAATTCATTAATCGAAGAAATTTCTAAATCTCCATAAATTGACAATGCTGTAGTTCTTGGAATTGGTGTAGCAGTCATAACTAACTGGTCAGGAATATCTCCAGTTTCATTTATTAGCTTTTTTCTTTGCTCTACACCAAATCTCTGTTGTTCATCAATAATAGCAAAACCAAGATTTGAAAATTTAATACTTTCCTGAATTAGTGCGTGCGTACCAATATAAAGGGCTGGTTTACCATTATTTAAGTTGTCTAAAATATTTTCTCTATCTTTAATTGATGAAGTAAGTAGGTATATGTCACATTGATCTTTATTCATAAATTGATTAATTGAGGCAAAGTGTTGCTCAGCTAAAACCTCTGTTGGAGCCATTAATGCAACCTGATAGCCTGATTTAATTGCAGCATAAGATGCGATAGTAGCCACGACTGTTTTTCCTGAACCAACATCGCCTTGCAGCAGTCTTTTCATAGGATAATTTTTTCTAAAATCCTCTAAAATTTCGTTTACAGCTTTCAATTGTGATTGTGTTAACTGAAATGGGAGTTGGTCTATAAATTCATCTATGTCTGAATTAGAAAATGTGTAAACTAATCCTTTATTTTCATTCTTATATTTTGACTTTAGATTTTCAAA
>LUMQ01000012.1_pt1 | contig 59575 bp, 64 predicted proteins | sample 729621 | NCBI WGS metagenome assembly LUMQ01 (sample SAMN03860259, study PRJNA289734) | marine metagenome | biome: seawater column; feature: ocean; material: water; isolation source: Red Sea water column Station 12 - depth 25m | place: Saudi Arabia: Red Sea | collected 2011-10-15 | depth 25 m | reverse complement strand
TGTTCTGACAATGATTGTATATGTCTTGAGGAAGTTCCACTAGCTATGATCATATAATCTGCCATAGAGCTTTTATCTTTTAAATCTATGCTTATTATATCTTGAGCTTTGTTTGTATCTAGAGTGCTTATAATGATTTGTTTTAGATCAGATATTTTGTCCATTAATTATTTTTAACCTTATCAAATTTTTCTTAATTGAGAAGACGAAATATTGACTTTATTAAATTTAACAAATTTCAAATTTTTACCTTTTAATGTTTTAAATGATAATGAATTTAATGATTTTTTTTTGTAGCCATGGCGATCAAATACAACAATATTACATTTTTGTGAAATTATTTTCCATTTATGCCATTTGTGAAAATTAATTAAATTATCAGCTCCCATTAAAAAATAAATTTCTGATTTAGTAATTTTTTTTAGATAATTAATTAGATTTATTGTTTTATTTGATCTTATTAAATCTTCGTAGAATTTTACATTTATAAAGTGGTTTTTTCCTATAATTTTTTTACAACTTTTAATTCTTTTATTGATACTATTTTTACTACTTCTTTTAAGTGGATTTTTTTTTTATTTTCAATTTATTTCCTAATTTTTCCATTGCTACTTACTAAGTACTTGTAAGAAACTAATTGGTTTAATCCAACAGGCCCTCTGGGTGGAAGAGTACTTGTTGATATACCAACCTCCCCACCAAATCCAAATTCACCCCCATCAGCGAATTGTGTGGATGTATTGTGCATTGCTATTGAACTTTTGATATTTGTTAAAAATTTTTTTGCGGTCATATTGTTTTGAGTAATAATACAATCGGTATGCATAGTTCCATATTTGTTAATATGTTTTACAGCTTCATTGTGATCTTTAACTGTTTTTACAGATACAATTGCTGAAAGGTATTCTTTTGACCAATCTTTATCATTAGCTTTAAGTATATTTCCTTTATAAAATTTTCTTGTTTCATTATCACCAATAATCTTACAACCATGGTATTCTAAATTTTTTAAAATTGGGTTAATCATCTTTTTTATGATCTTTTTATGGAATAATATTGTTTCAGTAGCTCCACATATTGCAGTATTTCTAAGTTTTGCATTTAAAACAACTTTTTTTGCTAATTTAAGATTTGCATCTTTGTCAATAAAAGTGTGACAAATTCCTTCTAAGTGACCAATAGTTGGTACCTTAGACAATGATTGAACTTTTTTAACTAATTCTTTACCCCCTCTTGGAATTATTACATCAATAAATTTATTCATATTAGTCAACATAAAATCAACTGCTTTCCGATTTTTTATATCTATAAACTGCACAAAATTTTTATCTATTTTGTTTTTTTTCAAAGAGTCTCTAAATAATTCAGATAAAATTTTGTTTGAGTAAAATGCTTCTGTTCCTCCTTTTAATATAACAGGATTTCCAGATTTAAAGCATAATGATGCAACATCTGAAGTAACATTAGGTCTACTTTCATAAATTACTCCAATCACACCCATCGGTATAGAAATTTAAAATCAATCGTTTTATTAAATTGCTCTTAATCCCTTTTTTTTGTGCATTATAGATGTCTTTTTTATTTTGATTGATAATTAATTTTTTTTTCTTGTTTAATAGTAAACAATAATCTTTCAAAACTTTATTCTTTTTTTTTGTTTCGATATTTAAAGAAAAAGCTTTTTTTGATTTTTGTCCAATAATATTCAATTTTTTTCTCATTATATTTTAACCATATCATCTTTATGAACGACTTCGGACTTAGTAATATAACCAAGAATTTTTTGAATTTCATTAGAATGGCATCCTAAAATTTTGATTATTTCCTCTGATGAAAAGGAACTTAACCCTCTTGCAAATTCTTTACGTTTATTATCTAAAATTTTAATATGGTCTCCTTTTTTAAATTTACCAGAAACTCTTTTGATACCGGCTGCTAATAAACTTTTACCGCTTATCAAAGCTTTTTTAGCACCTTCATCAATGATCAATTCACCTTTTGGTGATACTGAGCTAATTATCCATTTTTTTCTAGCATGTAATTTAGTGATTTGAGAAATAAACCAAGTACAGTAATTTTTTTTATTAATTTGACTAATAGGGTTCATATATAAGCCGTTAGCAATTATCATATTACATCCTGCTAGATTAGAAATTTTTGCTGCTTCAATTTTTGTATCCATTCCACCACTACCATATTCAGTCGTGCCTTTAATGCTGATACTTTGCAATTCTTTGTTTATATCAAACACTTTTTTTATTAATTTTGCATCTTTATGAATTTTTGGATTTTTTGTGTAAAGCCCATCTACATCAGATAACAAGATTAATGTATCAGCGTCTGTAATTTGAGCCACACGTGATGCAAGCCTGTCATTGTCACCATATTTAATTTCTGATGTTGCGATTGTATCGTTTTCGTTAACAATTGGTAAATAATTGAGTTGAAATAAATTTTCGAATGTTCTTTTGGCATTGATTGATCTTCTTCTTTCCTCAGTATCATCTAAAGTTAAAAGAATTTGAGAAATATTTATTTTACATTTTGAAAAGGCTTGAGAATATAAATTCATTAATTCTATCTGACCAATAGAGGCAACCGCTTGACTTTTATCAAGTTTAAGATTTGTTTTTTTATAATTCATTTTCTTACAACCAAGTGCTATAGCACCAGAGCTTACAATTGTTACCTTTTTATCTTTGGACATTAATTTTTTAATATCTTTTGCAAAACTCAATAACCAATTTTTTCTAATTTTTTGTTTCTTATCGACTAATAACGATGAACCAATTTTAATGACTATATTTTTTGAGTTTTTAAGAAACATATGAAATTAATTTAGCTTTTATTTTGGAAATTGATTCTTTTTTTATTGTTGATAAAGTCAATACTTCACAATTCTTGTTTTTTGAAAATTCTTTTGCTATTTTTTTAGTGGTTTCTTCATTCATTAAATCTGTTTTATTTAATACTATCAATTCTTTTTTTTTCATTAGCTGAGAGCTATAATTTTTTAATTCATTTTTAACTTGATTATATGATTTATTTAAATTCTCGTTAGTTATATCTATTAAATGTAATATTGATTTACATCTTTCAATATGTTTTAAAAACTTTGTGCCAAGTCCTGTACCCTCGTGTGCACCTTCTATCAAACCTGGAATATCTGCGATTGTAATTTCTCTATTATCGTAACTTGCAACTCCTAAATTTGGGTTAAGTGTTGTGAATTCGTAATTAGCAATTTTTGGAGTTGCGTTAGTTATAGCAGCTAATAAACTTGACTTACCTGCATTTGGTAATCCAATTATTCCAATATCAGCAATTGTTTTCAATTGTAACCAAATTGTAAATTCTTCACCGATCGCACCTTTTGTAAATTTTTTTGGTGCTCTATTAGTAGAACTTTTAAATCTTGTATTTCCCAAACCTCCTTTTCCTCCTGAAGCAGCGATAAATTCTTCACCAATCTTTGTAAAATCATATAATAATGTTTTATTGTCTTCTTCAAAAATTTGTGTACCTAAAGGAACTTTAAGAATTAAATCTTTTCCACTTTTTCCAGAGCGGTTTTGACCCGACCCATTTTCTCCTCTTTGAGCTTTATGATGTTGTTGGTATCTAAAATCTATCAAGGTATTTAAATTTTGCTCTGATTTTAAAATTATTGAACCACCTTTACCTCCATCTCCTCCATCAGGTCCTCCAAATTCAATAAATTTTTCTCTTCGAAAACTTGGCGAACCATCACCACCGTTTCCTGCTTTGATATATATTTTTACTTGATCTAAGAATTTCATAATACAACGCTATTTTTAAGTTGTACTATTAATTGGGTTTTACTGAAACAAATGTTCTATCTGATTTAGTTTTCTTAAAAACTACTTTGCCTTTAATCACTGAGAAAATTGAGTGATCTTTACCCATACCCACATTTTCACCAGGAAAAATTTTTGTGCCTCTTTGTCTAACAATAATATTTCCAGGAATTACGGTTTCACCACCATATTTTTTTACACCAAGTCTTCTTCCGGCACTATCACGTCCGTTTCTAGATGAACCACCTGCTTTTTTTGTTGCCATATTAAATTACCAATTATTTACTTGCTTCTTTTTTAGGTTCTTCCTTTTTTTTTGAAGGTTTTATTATTTTTTCAGCCTCTGATAAAATTTTACCATCTTTCGAAAAAATTTTATTAATTCTTATCATTGAATATTGTTGCCTGTGACCATTTTTTCTTCTTGAGTTTTGTCTTCTTCTTTTCTTAAAAATTAAAACAGTTCTATTTTTACTATTCTTAATTAAGTTTGCTTCCACTTTTGCCCCTTGAACGGTAGGAGCTCCTACTTCAATTATTTTGTCATTTCCATAGGCTAATATTTCTTTAAATTCGACTTTTGTATCAGATTTTGAATTAGGTAATTTTTCAATTTTCAAAATTTCACCTGATTTAACTTTATATTGTTTTCCACCTGTTTGTATTACTGCGTAAGACATAAAATATTTGTTAATTTAAATACCGCAATATAGTCCGGGTGACACTATAGTCAAGATCTATAAACTAGAAATTATCCTTTAAATCTCTCAATTTTGAAAAGCTATCTAAATTTTTGGCTTTAAGAAATATATTACATTCAATTTCATCCCCTAATATTGTTGGAATGCTTGGTAAATTGTTTTCCAATTTTTTTTTAATTACTTCAATCTTTTTTTTTAATTTCATATTATTAGCGTCGTTTGCTAAACAAAAATCTCCATTTTTAAGAGTGTACTCATGACCACAATAAATTTCAGTATCTTTAGGAAGTATCTTAATTTTATTTAATGAATTAAACATTTGCTCATATGTACCTTCAAAAATTCTACCACATCCCAAAGAAAACAATGTATCACCAGTAAATATTTTTTTTTCTTTAAAAAAATGAAAAGCTATATGTCCTGTCGTATGACCTGGTATATGATAAATCTTAGCTTCAAAATTTTCTTCTTTCCAAATTTGATTATCTTCTACCAAAATATCAATTTCTGGTATCCTATCTTTATCGTCTTTGAAACCAACTATTTTAGAATCATATTTTTCTTTTAATTCTTTGTTTCCTCCAACGTGATCATAATGATGATGGGTGTTCAAAATATATTTTAATTTAACCTTATTCTCTTCAATTGCTTTAATTACTGGTTTTGACTCACTCGGATCAATTACACATGCATTTTTATTGCTTTTATCAAATATTAGATATGAATAGTTATCATTTAAACATGGTATTATTTTTACTTCCATTTTTATCTTTCTATTAAAAAAATGCCAAGATTTGAACTTAAATTTTTTAGATTTAGGTTACCATCTTTGATATATGAGAGTTGATTGCTTCTTAAGGCAATAGACTTTGATAATTTAAAATTTTTAGCTTTACTAAAATAAACAAAGTCTTTTATAGTGCATAGGTGAATATTTGGAGTATTGTACCATTCGTCTGGTAATGTTCTTGTTACAGGCATTGTGCCTTTTAATAAAAGATGTAATCTTATTTTCCAATAGCCAAAATTTGGTATTGTCACAATAGCCTGTTTTCCAATTCTTAAGAGCTCATTGATAACTTTTTCTGGATTCAAAAATGCTTGTAAAGTTTGACTTAAAACAACATAATCAAAAGATTTATCTGGAAATTGTTTTAAATCTTCCTCAGCATTACCTTCGATTATGGTTAATCCTTTAGCAATACAGTTTTGAACTTTAGTTTTTGAAATTTCGATTCCTCTTATATTTACTTTTTTTTCTTTAACAAGATACTCCATTAAAATACCATCTCCACATCCAACATCTAATACATGTGAATTTTCATCTATTAAATCAGATATAATTTTAAATTCCTGTTTCATGCTTATTCTTCTAAGTAAGATTTATCTAAAAAGTTTTTAAGTGCTTTTAAAAAATCTGGTACATCCAGTAAAAAAGAGTCATGTCCTTTATCTGATTTTATTTCGACAAATCCTACATTTGCACCTATAGCATTTAAAGCAATTACTATATCCTTATTCTCTTGTGTTGGATAAAGCCAATCTGAAGTAAAAGATATTACAAAAAATTTAGCTTTAGTATTTTTAAAGGCATTTGATAGATTTCCATTATTTTGTTTAACTAAGTCAAAATAGTCCATTGCTCTTGTGATATATAAATAGCTATTTGCATCAAATCTATCGACAAAAACAGAGCCTTGGTAACGTAAGTAACTTTCTATCTGAAAATCTGCATCAAAACCAAATTTAAGATCATCTCTTTCCTGAAGTTTTCTCCCGAATTTTTCTTGAAGTCCTTTTTTGGATAAATAAGTAATATGTGCAGCCATTCTAGCAACAGCTAATCCTTTGTCAGGAACCGTATTCTGTAAAGTATATTTTCCTTCTTTCCAGTTGTGATCAGCTGTAATAGCTTGCCTACCAAGTTCGTTAAAAGCAATATTTTGTGCTGAATGACTTGAAGTACATGCAATTGGTATTACTGTTTTAGATTTATCAGGAAAATTACTTATGAATTGTAAAACTTGCATTCCTCCCATTGAGCCACCAACAACTGAAAAAAGTTTTTTAATACCGAAAAAGTCTAGTAAATTGATTTGAGCGTTTACCATGTCGTTAATCGTAATTACTGGAAAATCTGTGCCATATATCTTTTGTGTTTCAGGGTTTTTGTGACTTGGACCAAATGAACCCATACACCCTCCAATTACGTTAGCACAAATTACAAAATATTTATTTGTATCAATAGATTTATTTGGACCAACAGCATATGACCACCATCCATCTTTTTTTGTTACTGGATTAGTCCCAGTTACAAATTGATCACCCGTTAAAGCATGAAAAACTAAAATTGCATTATCCTTATCTTTGTTTAGTGATCCATATGTTTCATAAGCTAATGGAAAATTGTTTATTGTTTGACCACAATCTAGTTTAAGTGGTTTCTCAATAACTAGTGTTTTTATGTTATCTTTAGCATTCATAATAAAGCTGAAAATTGAATTGTGAGAAAAAAAACTTTTTTAGCGGTTTTTTTAAAGCGCTCGCAATTCAGTTAAATCAGCGCATAATTTTTGTACAAGAAGTTATTTAGTATGTCAATTTCTAAAATATCTATACTTATGCTATATAAAAAAATGTTTTTTTATTTATAAAGGGCTAAAAAATTAAAAAATGACAACAATAAATTTCAAAAAATTTGATATTGAAGCATATAAACCAGGCAAATCTAGTATCAAGAGATTAAAAAAAGTTGTTAAGCTTTCTGCAAATGAGTCGGCTCTAGGAATGAGTCCAAAGGTAAGAAAGATAATCTCTAACAAAAAATTAAATTTTTCTAGATACCCAGATGGAAAGTCTAAATTATTAAGGAGTCAGATTTCTAAAAAATTTAGATGTGATCCAAATAAGATTATTTGTGGCGCTGGCTCAGATGAGGTTATTCAAATGTTATGTCAGTTATTTTTAAATTCTAAAGATGAAGTTATAGTACCTCAGTTTAGTTTTTTAATGTATAGAATTTATGCAAAAATAGTTGGTGCGAAAGTGATATTTGCAAAAGAGAAAAAGCTCAAGGTATCTATCTCAGAAATTTTAAAAAAAGTTACAAAAAAAACTAAGATTGTTTTTTTAGCCAATCCCAATAATCCAACTGGAACTTATTTGACTAAGCATGAACTTACAGATTTAAGAAAAAGATTAAGAAAGAATATTTTATTAGTTGTAGATGATGCTTATGCAGAATATATGAAAAATTCAGATTACAAGTCTGGTTTAGAATTATTCAAAAATAATCAAAGTGTTTTCATATTACGAACATTTTCAAAAATTTATGGTTTATCTTCCTTAAGAGTAGGATGGGGATATGGATCGAAAAAGATTATAACTGCATTAAATTTAATTAAACCACCGTTTAATGTTAATGAAGTTGCTCAAAAAGCAGCAATAGAAGCTCTTAAAGATAATAAATTTATAACACGTTCAATTAAACACAATATTTTTTATGCAACTAAAATAAAAATTTTTTTGAGTAAATATGATATTATTTCAAACAAGGTTTCTGCCAATTTTTTATTATTAGATTTCATAAAATGTAAATTTAGTGCTAAATACTTTTATGAAAAACTTAAACTTAAAGGAATTATCTTAAGATCAACAGAAAATGGTTATAAAATCAAAAATATGTTGAGATTAACTATTGGTTCTAAAATCGATAATCTAAAATTCATGAATGCCGTAGAAAGTATTTTTAGACAATGAAAAATGTATTAATAATTGGCTGCGGACTTTTAGGATCGTCTTTGTTAAGGAAAATTATAAAAAAGAAGATTGCTAAGAAAGTTTTTGTTTTTGAAAAATTAAAAAAAAATATAACAAAAATAAAAAAACTCAAATTACCTTGTGTAATTGTGAAAAAACTTGAGGATGCAGTTTTAAAATCAGATTTAATTATTTTTTGTACCCCGATGAGTGAATATAAAAAAATAATTTTAAAGATTAATAAATATTTAAAGCCAAGACAAATTATTACTGATGTGGGATCATCAAAATTAGAATCTGCTGCTATAATTAAAAAAAATTTAAAAAAGACAATATTTTGGACATCAAGCCATCCAATTGCAGGATCAGAAGTTAGTGGTCCTGAGCATGGTAAAGAGAATTTATTTGAGAATAAATGGTGTATTATAATTAAAGATAAAAAAACAAATTCAATACATTTAAAAAAGCTAAATTCTTTTTGGAAAAAAATAGGTTCAAAAACTACTTTTATGGATTCGGAAAAACACGATAAGATTTTTTCTATTACTAGTCATCTTCCCCACCTAATTGCATATAATCTTGTTAAGTCTGCTCAAGACTTTGAAAAGAAACAAAAATATGATTTAATAAAATACAGTGCAGGTGGTTTAAGAGATTTTTCAAGAATTGCAGCCTCAAATGAAATTATGTGGAGAGATATTTTTTTTGATAACAGAAAAAATGTGTCTAAGGCTATTGATTTATTTATTAAAAATTTAAAGGAATTTAAAAATGATATAAATTCAAAAAAAAATAAATCAATTTTGAATAAATTAAGTCAAACTAAAAAAGTAAGATCTAAAATTATAAAATTAAAACAAGATACAAATAAACCAGATTTTGGTAGGAACTAATTTTTCAAAATATTACTAATTTTTTTTATTTTTAAGTTCGCTGTTTTACTAATTTGGTAAATAGTAAATTTTGTAGGCATTATTACTACTTTTTTTCTTGGCCCATATGCATGAATAAACTGACTATTATTTAAGCATATACCAACATGACCTTTCCAGAAAATGATGTCTCCACTAGATAATTTTCTTGTTATTTTTTTTTTACAATATTTGATTTGATCCTTAGTATCTCTTGGAAAAAAAATTCTATTATAATAAAAATATATTTGTATTAATGCTGAACAATCAATACCGTCAGCAGTTTTACCACCCCAAAGATATTTTGAATTTAAAAATGATTTAAAAATTTTTTTAAAATTTTTTTCTTTATGTGATATCCTTATTGTATCATTTTTTTTTATCCATTTATTTTTTTCAAACTCCAAGAATCTTTTATTACTATTTTTTATTGCTATACCTGATGAAAAAAACAAATATTTATTTGTAGGTATGTATTTATTATTAATTTTGTTATAAATTTTAGATTTTAATTTGCATATTTTTTTTTCTGCAGAAAATTTTTTATTAAATTTTTTTAGTTTTATAAAACCTTTATATCTATCAAAAGATGTTTGTATTCTTATCCAATTTTTTTTTTTATTTAAAATTCTAAATTTTTCTCCATATAAAATTTGTGAACTTATCTCTGACTTAGTAGAAGGTTGTGAGTGTATATTGCAAAATGGAATATTTAAAAAATTGTATTTCATATTAATTCTTAATAGGAGCTACCTTACTTATCCAAATAATCAAAATAAGAACCGGTAAGCCCATAAAAGCTGTTAAAGAAAAGAAGTAAGGATATCCCATTACATCAACCCACCCTCCAGCATAACCCGCAACTAATTTTGGAATAAACAACATAATTGAACTAAATAGAGCATATTGTGTTGCAGTAAATTTTATTGAAGTTAAACCCGATAAATATATTACAAATGCAGCTCCTGCAAAACCACTTGAAATATTATCTGCAGTGATCACAGCAATTAAAAAATTTATGCTTATTGGCGATAAAGCAAGCCAAGCAAATAATAGATTACTTGATGCAGCAATTAATGCGCCGAAAAATAAAGACTTCATAGTCCCAAATTTATATGAACAATATCCTCCAATAAATCCACCAAGGATTGTAGCAAAAACACCAAAAAATTTTGAAAAGGTTGCAATATCCGAAATTTTATATCCTTTTTCTAAATAAAAAATATTTGCCATCACACCCATAACAATGTCTGCAATTCTATAAAGTGAAATAAGCAAAAGCACCAAAAATGCAAATTTTCCATATCGTTTTAAGAAGTTTAAAATGGGACCCAAATAACTCTCAGAAATTTTATTTTTTGGAGTAAACTTAATAAGGATTAATAAAAAAATTATTGAAAAAGAGAAAATAAAACAAATTATTAATCTTAATACTGAAAATAAAAAACTTAATAAAATTTCCTCTTTTCCAAAGGGATTTTCAATTATGGAGTATATAAATATAAAACCAATTACTGAAACAAAAATTGAAAGCAAAAATTTTAAATGATTATCTGATTTAAATTTTCTATTTAATTTTGGTTCTTCAGATATAAGTGTTGCTGACACACCAATTAGCATAAAAAAAGACATTATAAGATAAACTTTTTTCCATACATTTTGATCATAAATTTCGTTACCAAATAAAGACGCTAACCATAAACTTCCTGCTCCAGCAACAAGCATGGCGATCCTATAACCAGCTATGTACATAGATGACATCGGCCCCTGCAAAGATTGGGGTACAGATTCTATTCTGAAAGCATCAACCAAAATATCTTGAGTAGCACTAAAAAAAGCCAACATTGTAATAAACAAGGCTGTAAAAAATAAATTATCTTTTGGGTCTGTGAAAGCTGTCAATATTAATGCTAATATTATTAATAATTGTGAGAGTAAAAGCCAACTTCTTCTGTGACCTAACTCTTTTAAAAAAGGCAATTTATAATTATCAACTAAAGGTGACCATAAATATTTAAAAGCATACGCAAATCCAGCCCAACTAAATAAAGTGACAGTGCTTCTATTTATACCAGCTTTTACAAGCCAGACTGAAAGGGTAGAAAATACAAGAAGAATTGGAAGACCAGATGAAAAACCTAAACAAATCATCTTTAAAGGTTTTTTTTGAAAGAAAATATTTTTATTCATTTAATTAATTTCTCCAAAAAGATGGCAAAAAAAGTACAAGTATTGCAAATAATTCCAATCTTCCTAGGATCATGCCAACACTTAATATCCATTTAGATATATCAGGTAAGGATGAAAAATTACTATTCGGTCCAATAACAGAGCCAAGTCCTGGCCCAACATTTGATATAGAAGTTGCTGCTCCTGATAAAGAAGTTACAAAATCAAGTCCAGTTAACGAAAGTAACGTAGCTAACAAAAAAAATATTATAAAATACATGTAAATAAAAGAAATAATCGATGAGATAAACTTGTTATCAATTGGATTTTGATCATATTTTAATACAAAAATCCCTTTTGGATAAATAATCTTTTTTAAATTATTAATTATAAAAGAATACAAAATTTGAATTCTAAAAATTTTTACACCACATGTTGTAGATCCAGCACAACCGCCTATGAACATTAATATTAAAAATAAAACAAGTGAAAAACTACCCCAATTATCAAATTGTGCATTAACATAACCAGTACCTGTTAATATTGAAATAATATTAAATAATACTGATCTTAATTCAAATGTGACAGATTTATTTAAAATTAGATAAGCAGATAAAATAATTATTGAAAAAAAAATAATTTTTAAAAAAGTTTGAATTTGGATGTCCTTAAAAAATATCGTTTTATTACCATTTAAAAATTTTATATAAACTATAAAGGGAACACTTCCTAATATTATGAAAATCATTGCCGATGTTTCAATAAATGCATTATCAAAAAAACCTATAGATTCATTATAATTTGAAAAACCACCAGTAGCTATTGTAGTCATTGAGTGTGTTATGCTATCAAATATATTCATACCAAAAAAATAATAAGAAAAAGCACAAAGTAATGTTAACCCTAAGTAAATATAAATTAATCTCATCGCTATTTCTTTTGACTTAGGCAAAATTTTTTCTGAGGAGTCATTATTTGAAATTTTGAATAATTGCATACCGCCTACATTCATTATTGGCATAAGTGTGATTGCCATAACAATTATACCAATTCCACCTAGCCATTGGAGGATAGCTCTCCATAACAAAATTCCTTTTGGCATTTCATCTAAATTAGCAATTATAGTTGAGCCAGTTGTAGTTATGCCAGACATACTCTCAAAAAAAGCATTTGTGAAAGAAAAGTTCATATTTGAAAATAAAAAAGGTAGTGAACTGAAGATTGCAATACTCAACCAAGACAACGCGGTAAGTAAAAATGCTTGCTGTAAATTTAATTTCTTATCATGGTCTAAATTTGATAAAAAAAATAAGGTACCAAAAATAATTGTTACTATTGAAGCTCCTAAAAAAGATGAGTCAAATTCATTATATATAAATTGAGCAATTACTGGAATTAACATAAAAATTCCCAGAATTATTTGAAGAATTCCTAAGGTAAAAAAAACAGTTTTATAATTAGCCATTTTGAAAGAACATTATTTTATGGAAAATAAATTTCAACTCTATAAAAATAAATTAATCATAAATTTAAAGTTTTATATAAAGTATTCATGATTAAAAAAGAAAATCTAGATAAAACAAGTGCATGGCCTTTTGTGGAAGCAAAAAAAATGCTCCGGGAAAGAAAATCATTTATTGAAAAAAAGGGAAAAATTACTCTTCAAACAGGTTATGGTCCTAGTGGACTTCCTCACATCGGAACATTTGGAGAAGTAGCACGAACTTCTATGATTGTTAATGCACTAAAACATTTAACTGATCTTCCTACAGAAATTATAACATTTTCAGATGATATGGATGGATTACGAAAAGTTCCAGATAATGTACCTAAAAAAGATTTATTAGAAAAAAATTTGCATAAACCACTTACCCAAGTTCCAGATCCTTTTCAGAAGTTTGGTAGTTTTGGTGAACATAACAATCAAATGCTGAAAAATTTCTTGGATGATTTTAAATTTAAATATACTTTCAAGAGCTCAACCGAATTATACAAATCAGGTTTTTTCAACTCATCCCTTCAAATTATTTTAGAAAATTATGATGGTATAATGGGTATAATCTTACCTACATTGGGCAAAGAGCGTCAGAAAACTTATAGTCCATTTTTACCAATATGTCCAAATACTGGTCATGTTTTAGAAATTCCAGTTAAAGAAATAATTCAAGATCAGTCAAAAATAATTTTTGATAATTATGGAAAAGAACTTGAAGTGAGTATCTTTGATGGGAATTGTAAATTACAATGGAAAGTTGATTGGGCAATGAGATGGTATGCTTTAGATGTAGACTTTGAAATGTATGGTAAAGATTTGATCGAAAGTGCAATTTTGTCTTCTAAAATAATAAAGTTAATTGGTAAATCAAATCCCTCTGGTTTTGCGTATGAATTATTTTTAGATGAAAAAGGTGAAAAAATTTCAAAATCAAAAGGCAATGGAATTACTATAGATCAATGGCTTGAATATGCTTCGCCTGAAAGTTTATCTTTGTATATGTATCAAAATCCTAAAAGAGCCAAGAAATTATACAAAGAAATAGTTTCAAAGACTGTTGATGAATATCTAGATTATATTGAAAAAGCTAACAATCAGAATGAGCTACAAATTTTAATGAATCCTGTATGGCATGTTCATAACAGTAATATTCCAAAAGAAAAAATGATTATGTCATTTTCAATGTTATTAAATTTAGTAGAAACAAGTAATGCAGACAGTAAAGAACTTTTATGGAAATTTGTAAAAAAATATAAAAAAGACATTTCTGAAAAAGATCACCCAATTTTCGATAATTTAGTTGGATATGCAATTAGATATTTTAATGATGTAATAAAATCAAAAAAAAAATATAAAAATCCAGATAAAAATGAAAAATTAGCTTTACAAGCACTTATAAAGACTTTGGATCAATGTAATGATGAAATGAAGCCAGAGGATATTCAAACGTTGATTTACTCAACTGGAAAAGAAAACGGTTATTCAGAAAATTTAAGAGAATGGTTTAAATTAATTTACGAGGTTGTATTTGGTGATGAAAATGGACCACGTATGGGATTTTTTATAAGTTTTTTTGGTGTTCAAGAAACAAAAGATCTTATAATAAATAAAATCAAATAATGTTTTCAAATATTAGATCTTTAATTTTTAAACTAGACCCTGAAACTGCTCATAATTTGGCAATTAAATCTCTAAAATTTAACTTTGTTCCAAATTTTACTGATGAGTATAAAGATGATCCATTATTTAAAACAAAGTTATTTAATCAAGATATTGAAAATCCAATTGGTATGGCCGCAGGTTTTGATAAAAACGCAGAGGTATATAATTCCTTATTTAAGCTTGGTTTTGGATTTGTAGAGGCTGGAACCATCACACCACTGAAGCAATATGGCAACCCGAAGCCTAGAGTTTTTAGATTAGTTGAAGACGAAGCATTAATAAATAGACTTGGCTTTAATAATTTTGGAGCAAAAAATATTGTAAAAAGGGTAAAATCTAATAAACAAATTGGATTGCTTGGTATAAACATAGGTCCCAATAAAGATACAAAGGACAGAACCTCTGATTACATTGAATGTTTAAAAATTTTTAATGAAATCGCAGATTATATTACAATAAATATTTCATCTCCAAATACAGAAAATTTAAGAAATCTCCATAATCAAGAAAAATTAAATGATCTATTGAAAAATATTGAAAATGAAAAAAAAAATCTTAATTCAAAAATACCAATTGTAGTAAAAGTATCTCCAGACATTGCTGAGAAAGATATTAATGAAATTTCTGAGGTCCTTTTAAGTAACAATATAGAAGGAATTATTGTTTCTAACACATCAGACTCCACAAGAGATGATTTGATAGACATTCAAAAACATCAAAGAGGAGGACTATCTGGAAAACCAATTAAAAAGAAATCAACAATGTTGATAAGCAGATTTTATAAATTGTTAAGAGGAAGAATAAAAATTATAGGTGTAGGAGGTGTTGACTCAGGAGAAAGTGCTTACGAAAAGTTTTTAGCTGGTGCTAATTATGTTCAACTTTACACGGGCATGGTTTTTAGGGGACCAAATATTGTAAGTATGATCAAAAAAGAGCTAAGAGAATTATTATTAAAAGATGGAGTTAAAAATTTTAGTGAAATAGTAGGCAATAAATCTTTAAGATAAATCTATTAAACTTGACGTAGTCAATATCACCCCTTATATAGTCATTTCTATTATGTCAAAAAAATGTGAACTTACTGGTAAAATCCCAATGAAAGGTCATAACGTTAGCCATGCTAACAACAAGACTAAAAGAAGATTTTTACCAAATTTAAAAAAAGTTAGATTCACAAGTGAGATTTTAAAAAGAAGCTTAAAGTTAACAGTAAGTAACGCTGGTGTAAGATCTGTAGATAAAAAAGGTAGCTTCGATGAATTTTTAAAAACAGTTAAAAATAAAGATTTGTCTCCAAGGTTGAAAAAAATTAAGAAAAGTTTATTAATCAAATCGCCGTACCAAAGAAAAACTTTACAATCTAAATCTGCTTAATGAACAAAACACTGTTTACACTATCGTTTTTGATGGGTGTTGTTGTTTTATCCTCAAATTATTTGGTTCAATTTCCATTTAATTATTATGGTTTAGATGAAATACTAACTTATGGAGCTTTTAGTTATCCTATTGCTTTTTTAATTACAGATTTGGCAAATCGATCTTATGGAAAAATTGTGGCAAGAAGAATAGTATACTTAGGTTTCTTTATTGGTATAGGTTTTACTTTTCTATTTTCTACAGATTTTGCGGACTTAATATCTTTAAGAATAGCATTTGGTTCGGGAATTGCATTTTTGACAGCACAAATATTAGATGTTCAAATTTTTGATAAATTAAGAAAAAGGAAATGGTTCATTGCGCCATTAACATCTTCTTTGGTTGGATCAACTATTGATACTTTTTTATTTTTTTCAATATCCTTTTATGGAACAGGAGTTCCATGGATTACACTTTCAATTGGGGATTTGACAGTAAAAGTTGTCGTTGCAATGTTTATGCTTCTACCATTCAGAATTTTACTTAAAACATTTAAGCCAATTTAAGTTCAGTATAAAAATTTGTAAGAAAGAATTTTGTAAGCTAGTTTTGCAACTAAAAAATTATAAGAATTAAATCCTTTTATTGGAGAAAGTTCGTTGATATCTGCTCCAACTATATTTGAATTTTTTGCTGCTATTTTAATAATATCTAGCGTTTCATCCCAAAATAGTCCTCCTGGTTCAGGAGTTCCAGTTGCTGGCATGATACTAGAGTCGAATCCATCAACATCAAAAGTTAAATAAACGGTTTTACCACTAATCATTTTTTTAAACTTTTTAAAGTCCCATTTAACCTTATCTTTAGCCCAAAAAATTTTTATTCTAGATGAATTTTTTTTTAAAAAAGGTATTTCACTGCTAGAAATATTTCTTATACCAAATGAAACAACAGATACGTTCTTGTAATCCAAACATCTTCTTATAGCTGATGCATGCGAAAATTTTTCTCCATTGTAGCTATTTCTTAAATCTGCATGTGCATCAAAATGAAGTAAACAAATTTTTTTATATTTTTTAACAAAAGGATAAATACATCCAGGTGTAATTGAATGTTCACCTCCAAAAGTAAGTGGAAAAAGATTTTTATTTAAGAGTTCTCTATTGATTTTAGACATCTTTTGCAATGCAACATTTATATTTTTGTCGATCTTAAAAGGTTTTAAAGTTTTGATGCCTATCTTCTTATATGGTTCACATTTTAATTCTTCATCATATAACTCAACTTGATGAGAGGCTTTTATAATTTCCTTTGGACCATTTTTAGTTCCACCACCATAGCTCACGGTTTTTTCTAATCCAAATGGAACAACGACTACTTTTTCCCTTAAATTAGATTTATTATCAATTCCGAGAAACCCTTTTTTATTTGAGAGATAATTCAATTTATTTATCCAAAAATTTTTGAAAAATTTTTTCTACTTCTGTTTTTCCATTCACCCCTATGATATACATCGCTTGCTATCAAGGGCAATACACTTGTTGCCTCTGCAAAAACCATTTGTTCTTTAGTTATATCAACTTTTCCCCACGAACTTGCTTCTTTTAAGGTAGAGCTACTACAAGCGCCATCTCTAGAGTCAGCAACAGTAATTTGAACAGCATATTTATGCATATCAACTTCTTTACCTAAAAGTTCAGCACAAATAACCGTATCTTGAATAAAATTTTTCGGTACACCTCCACCAATCATGAAAAGACCTGAACCTTTTGATTGAATTTTAATTTCAGTTAATTCACGAAATTCTCTTATTGAGTCTATAGTCAAATGTTTTTGTGGATTATTTTCCTGATGAATAACCAATCCAAATCCAGCACTTGAATCTGTGAAAGCAGGGCAAAAAATTGGAACATTATTGTTATATGCAGTTTCGATTAATGAGTCTTTTTTGACTGAATTTTTCTTTAAGTATTTTCCCATTTCATGAATGAATTCTCTAGAGGTGTAACTTCTAGGTTCAAGAGAGTCAGCAATTTCACAAATTTTTTTGTCGCAAATTTGTAACTCATCTTCGTCGATATAAGTATCATATATTCTGTCAATGTAATTTTTTCTTAATTCTGTATCATCTTGAAATTGAGATCCACGATAATGCTTAAATCCAAGAGCTTCAAAAAAATCCATATCAATAATAGATGCACCTGTTGCAACAATTGCATCAACCATATTATACTTAACAAGATCTTTATAAATATTCATGCATCCTGCTGCCGAAGTAGAACCAGCCAAAGTCAAAAATATTGTACAATTTTTATCTTTAAGCATTTCATTATAGATATTCGCAGCATTTGCAGTCTCCCTAGATACAAAAGACATTTTTTCCATTGAGGAGATAATTTTTCTAGCATCAAAGGATGTGATGTCGATATGTTCAACGGGATATTTTAAGAAGTCTTTTTTACTATTATGACCAAGGTTCTTTTTTTCAGTCATCAAGCAACTAATGTAGCTTTATTATCTTCTTTTTCGTATAGACTCATTATTGGATTATCATCAACTTCGTATATTTCATTAGAAAAGAAACCATTAAACTCCGTTCTGAATGTTAATCCATATGCACCTAATTGACCAAGCTCTATATAATCATTTTCTTTTACATTGTTAGGTAATAGAAAGGGTCCTTTCATATAATCCATACTATCACAAGTTGGGCCATAAAAATCAAAAGCAGTTAATTTTTTAGAAATAATTTTGTTTGAACTATCTTTTATCATTTTAGATGGATAAACAATATTTGGAGTTCCAGCATCAAATAAAGTGCCATAGGTTCCATCGTTTATATAAAGTTTTTGTTTTTTTCTCAAATTAACCCTTACAATTGTAGAACCACTTTCAGCAACCAAAGCTCTACCTGGTTCACATATTATTTCTGGTAATGAGTTAAGTTTTAAGTTTTCAAGACTTTTTTTAATTTCTTCAAAATAACTACTTAAAGATTGTGGTATTAAATCAGGGTAAATAGTTGGAAATCCACCACCCACATTTATAAAGTCAGGAACAATCTTAGTTTTATTAATTATATTTCCTATTTCTGTAATTCCTTTTGCATAAGAGATTGGGTGCATACATTGAGAACCAACATGAAAACTTAAACCTATTTTACTTGAGTATTGTTTAACAAGTCTCAATAGTCCAGCTGCTTCGGTGCTTAATGCTCCAAATTTTTTTGATAAATCAATTTCTGCATGTTCATTTGAAACTGCAACTCTGACAAATAGTTCAAGATCTTTAGCACCACTTGTACTTTCAATAATTTTAATTAATTCATCTTTAGTATCAAGTGCAAATGTTTTTACACCATATTTAAAATATGCATCTCTTATGCTCTCACGACTTTTGACAGTATGCATAAAAGAACATTTTGCAGATTGGCTGAATTCTCTTACTGCTTTGATTTCTTCGACAGATGCAACATCAAACTGTTCAATTCCACTTCTTATTAGAGTTTTAATGACTTCTTGATTAGGATTGGTTTTAACTGCATAAAGGATTTTTCCTGGAAATTTTTTTTGGAAAAACTTTGATGCTGAAAGAATTGATTTCTTTCGTATACAATAAACCGGCTTGTCTGGTCTCAGTTGATTTACAAGGTCTTCAACTGATTTAAATTTTTGCATCTAAATGCCCCCCAAAAAAAATTTAATAAAAAAAAAGCTTTTTTATTTAAAAAACTTTAATATTTCGAGCAATTAATTCAATAGTTATTCAATGTAAAGAAAATAATGACCTATTGAATTGTGGAAAAATATGACCATATACAAGCTATGAAAAATGAAGGAACACTGCAAAATTTAAGCGATTTTGAGAATAAATCTCTTTTAATTGTTGATGACGACAACCCTTTTAGAGAGAGATTAGCAAGAGCTATGGAAAAAAAGGGATTTGAAGTAATTCAAGCTGAAGGTGTGAAAATAGGAATTGATTCGGTAAAATTAAAGAAACCAGGATTTGCAGTGGTAGACTTAAGATTAGGTGACGGTAATGGATTAGAGGTTGTAAAAGAGATACAACAAAATAACTCTTCAAGTAGAATTATAATGTTAACAGGATACGGAAATATTCCCACAGCAGTTGCAGCAATTAAAGAAGGAGCTATTGATTATTTAGCTAAACCAGCTGATGCTGATGATGTTGAAAAAGCACTATTGGCTGATCCATCAAAAAAAGCTGCACCGCCTGAAAATCCTATGTCAGCAGATAGGGTAAAATGGGAACATATTCATAGAGTATTTGAATTATGTAATAGAAATGTATCCGAAACTGCAAGAAGATTAAAGATGCATAGAAGAACGTTGCAAAGAATACTGTCTAAAAGATCCCCTAAATAAATCTTCTCAATTTAATTATTTTTTTTGTTAATAAAGTTAATAAAATTATTTTAAAAATTTCTGCTAATAAAAAAGGTTTAACACCCAATTGCACAATTGGTTTATCCCATCCTAAAAGTGTTCCTAACCATAAAACTCCTAAAATATATATTACTGATACAGACAAAATAAGTTTTATAAAAATAATAAAGTAATTATCTTCAAGCTTAATATGGGATGCAAAAAAACAAGCGAATAAAAATCCAATGAGATATCCCATAGTAGGTCCTGTGAAATAGACTAAACCCACACCTCTCTCAGGTGAGTTAGAAAAAACTGGAAGACCAATAATTCCTTCAACTAAATATAATCCTACTGTTGCTAATCCAATTTTGTATCCAAAACAAACCCCAAAAGATAATACAACAAACGTTTGCATTGTCATTGGCACTGGATAAAAAGGAATTTTTACTTTAGCTGAGATTGCAAGTAAAATTGAACCTAAAAATATTATTAAAATAGATTTGAAAATTTTGGTTTGTGTATTTTGTTTAATTAAATCCATAAAAAAATATATACTCTTATTTATATTGATAATCTAGACATTATTTTTCATAAAGATGTGATATATTTTTTTTTATGAGTAAAATTAAAAAAACAGATCATTACTATCTAATTGACGGCTCAGGTTATATTTTTAGAGCTTATTATGCTTTACCTCCTTTGACCCGAAAGAGCGATGGTTTACCTACTGGAGCAGTAAGCGGTTTTTGCAGTATGTTATTTAAATTACTTGAAGACTCGAAGTCAGATAGAAACTTACAAAAACCAACTCATTTTGCAGTAATTTTTGACTCTGCTAGAAAAACTTTTAGAAATGAAATTTATAGTGATTATAAGGCAAATCGATCTGAAGCTCCCGATGATTTAGCCCCACAATTTGAATATATAAGAAAATCCGTATTAGCATTCAACTTACCCTCAGTCGAATTAAGTAATTATGAAGCTGACGATTTAATTGCTACTTATGTGGAAAAAATTTTAAAAGGAGGTGCAAAAGTTACAATAGTTTCGTCAGATAAGGATTTAATGCAGCTGTATAAGAAAAACGTACGGATTTATGACCCTATGAAGAATAAGTTTATATCAGATGAAGATGTTCAAAAAAAGTTTGGTGTGGTTTCAAGCAAAGTTATTGATGTCCAAGCATTAGCAGGTGATAGCAGTGATAATATACCTGGTGTACCGGGTATTGGTGTTAAAACAGCTGCAGAATTAATTAATAAGTATGGCACACTAGAAAAACTTTTAAAATCTGCAAAAGAAATAAAACAAAATAAAAGAAGAGAAACACTTATTGCTAATGAAGATAAAGCTTTAATTAGCAAAAAATTGGTGACTTTAAAAAATGATGCCCCAATAAACAGAGATCTTGACGAATTTGAATTAAAGGAAATTAATAAAGACAAGCTTTACAAATTTTTGAGAGAAATGGAGTTTAACAGACTACTAAGTTCAGCAATATCAGTTTATGGAGAACCTGATTTCACTAATGAAATAAGTAATAAAAGTACAAATCATAAACAAGTCTCGATTGATAAAAAAAATTATCATTTAATTACTGATTTAAAAAATATTGATGAGTGGATTAGAGAAGCTGAGGAGATTGGCGAGGTAGCAGTGGATACAGAAACCAACTCATTAGATCCTCATCAAGCAGAACTAGTTGGCATTTCATTAAGTTCTAAAATTGGTAAAGCCTGCTATATACCTTTAGGTCATAAATCAGAAAAAAATATAAATAAAAATTTGGTTTTAAATAAATTAAAACCATTATTAGAGGATCCTAGCGTCAAAAAAATTGGACAAAATATAAAATTTGATTTTATTATTTTCTTTAAACAAGGAATAGAATTAACTGCTATGGAAGATACCATGCTCATGTCTTATGTTTTGGATGCAGGAAAAAATCGACATAATATGGACACTCTATCTGAAATACATTTAGATCATAAAACTATTGCTTTTAAAGATTTGGTTGGTACCGGAAAAAAAGAGATAAATTTTAGTGAAGTAGATATTGAAAAAGCAAAAGATTATGCAGCTGAGGATGCAGATATTACTCTTCGATTATATCAAAAGTTTAAAAAAAGTTTGAAATTGGAAAAAATGCATAACATTTATGAAGTTTTTGAGAAACCCATGATTAAAATTCTAGCATTTATGGAAATAGAGGGAGTGAAAATTGATAATAAATTTCTTAAACTTTTGTCATCAAAATTTGAAAAAAAAATTGAAAAAATTCAAAATCAAGTTTTTAAAATATCAAAAAAAGAATTTAATATTGCATCACCTAAACAACTAGGAGAAATAATTTACAATGAACTAAAGATAGCAAATCTTAAAAAAACTAAAAAAGGAAGTTTTGCGACTAGTGCTTCAGTGTTAGAGGATTTGGCATTTAAGGGTCATAAATTTCCTCAATTAATTCTAGATTGGAGACAATTATCTAAACTAAAAAATACATATTCAGATTCTTTGCCAGAACATTTAAATCCTAATACTAAAAGAGTTCATACATCATTTTTACTAGCTGCAACCACAACTGGTAGACTTGCTTCAAGCGATCCAAATTTACAGAACATACCAATAAAATCTGAGGATGGAAAAGATATTCGAAAAGCGTTTATTGCTGAAAAAAATTGTGCCTTGATATCAGCTGATTACAATCAAATAGAGATGAGAATTTTAGCTGATCTAGCAGATGTAAAAGAATTAAAAAAAGCTTTTAATAATAATGAGGATATTCACTCACTTACTGCAAGTCAGATATTTAATATTGATATAAAAAAAATAAATGATGATCAAAGAAGAAAAGCAAAAGCGATTAATTTTGGTATTATATACGGCATATCACAGTATGGACTTGCTAAACAAATTAATGTTAGCAACCATGAAGCAGAGGAATTTTTAAATGCATATTTTTTGAGATTTCCAGAAATAAAAATATACATGGATGAAACTATAAAGTTTTGCAGAAAAAGTGGTTTTGTGAATAATATATTTGGACGAAGATCTCATTTTGTTAATATTAACGATAAAAATTACAATGTAAGAAATTTTCAAGAACGTGCAGCTATAAATGCACCCATTCAAGGATCTGCATCAGAAATAATGAGATTGGCGATGATAAGACTATCAAAAAGGTTGAGTGAGCAAAAAAATAAAAAAACTAAAATGTTATTACAGATACATGATGAATTGATATTTGAGACACCAAAAGAAGAGTCAAAAAGAATCAGTAAAATTATAATTGAGGAAATGTCTAGTGTAACTAAAAGTGAACAACACTCTTTTTCAATACCTTTGACAGTAGATATGAATATAGGTGATAATTGGGGTAATCTTCATTAATTAAAATTTATTGCCCAATTTAGGACAATTTAGTATTTTTATAATAATCTATGAACAAACAAACAATTGCATTAATTGATGATGATAGAAATATCTTAACAAGTTTAAGTATCGCCTTGGAAAAAGAAGGATTTAAAGTGCAAACTTATATTGATGGCGAAAGTGCTTTAATTGGCTTAACAAGAACTCCGCCTGATCTTGCGATAATTGATATTAAAATGCCTAAAATGGATGGTGAGGAATTATTAAAAAAATTAAGAAAAAAAACCTCTCTACCAGTAATCTTTCTTACCTCAAAAGATGACGAAATAGACGAGTTATTGGGGTTAAAACTAGGCGCTGATGATTTCGTTAAAAAATCAGGGGGTTTTTCTATAAAAGTATTGATTGAAAGAATAAGAGTTCAATTAAGAAAAAAAGACTCAAAAGAAACTTTAGAGGAAAACAAAAGTATTATATCGCACGGAAAATTAAAATTGGATCCTTCACAGCTTGAATGCGAGTGGAATGGAAAACAATTGCCAGATAAATTAACAACTACAGAATTTTTATTAGTAAAAGAATTAGCAAAACGACCAGGAATTATTAAGGAAAGAGCACAATTGATGGACATAGCTTATCGAGAAGATACAGATATAGAGGATAGGACTATAGATAGCCATGTTAAAAGAATAAGGAAAAAATTTAAAAAAGTTGACCCTGATTTTTCAGCTATTGAAACCAGATATGGAAGTGGATATAGATGGAATGTTAACTAATGTTCAGCACATTTCTTAAAAATTTATCAATATTAAAAAAGTTTTTATTTATAAATTTTATTTTTTTTACAATTATTAGTTTATTTACTTTTCTTTATTTAAAAAACGTTCAACCGAATTTAATAAAAAAAAAATCATCGAATCATATTGAGGTGATCAAAAATACAACAGATAATTTAAAAAGATTAGACATAAAATTTAATGAGGAGGACATAAGGCGGTTTTTATTTTCTACAAGATTTTTATTTCAAAATTTGGATAGAGTAATATTTTTTGACAATGAATTGAATTTAGTTGGTGACACTGATACTTTAGATCTTGATCCAAGATCATTCACAACAAGGCTTGATACAGTCGAACTTGAAATATTAAGTGAAGAAAAGACCAAAGAAATTACAGAGAAAAAAAACATTGATTTAGGAAATGAAAATTCTGTCTCCTTAAAAGATATTTTATATAATTATGTATCTTCAAAAAATTTTGGTATTCCATTTACTTTTACTCAAGAGGAATTTAATAAATTTAAGTTGACTACTATTAAAAATGTAATGCGCGACGGTAAAAATATTGGTTATTTAGCAATTACTGAAAATGCCAATGATATAAGAGCGGCAATTGATGAAAGGAAAACTTTTATTATTAGAACTGCTTTTGCTGTTGGTTTAGTAATACTTATTTTTTCATTTGTTTTGAATACATATTTTCTTAAACCTATAAAAAATTTAGTAAGCTACACTAAAACCATAAGAGATAAAAATTTGAAAATTGCAAATATTGAGGGTTTAAAACTCAGAAATGATGAGTTGGGTTTATTATCAAATTCACTAGATGATATGACATTGGAGTTACAGAAACGTGTTTCTCATGCAGAAAATTTCTCTACAGATTTAGTTCATGAAATTAGAAATCCTCTAGCTTCATTAAAAAGCGCATCTGAAATTCTACAAGATGCAACTGATATTGATCAAAGAGCAAAATTGATAAATATTTTAAGTCATGATGTTCAAAGAATAGAAAGATTAATTACTGATTATTCCCAAATGTTAAAAGACGAAGTTGCACTGAGTAAAGAAAAAATAAGAAAACTTGATGTTGAACCTATTGTTAAATCTGTTGTAGATGATTTTAAAAGTATTTATGGAGCAAAGCGAGGTATTGATATTTTTTATAAGAATGATGGTAAAAATAAATATTTCATTAATGGTATTGAGAATAGAATTGAACAAATTATTGCAAATTTGTTGGATAACGCAATTTCATTCAGCAAAGATAATTCAGAAATAATTGTTAATGTATCGAAAGATACTAAGAATATTATTTTAGATGTTCTCGACCAAGGGCAAGGATTTAAAGAAAAAAATACTGATAAAATTTTTAGAAGATTTTATAGTAATAGACCAGATAAATTTGGACAACATTCTGGTCTTGGTTTAAATATAGTTAAGAATTTAGTTGATTTACATAATGGTTCAATAATAGCTTCAAATAGAGCAGATCAAAAAGGTGCGAGTATGAAAATTATGTTTCCAAAACTATAATGCTCTATTGATTAATTAACTCTTTATTGTTAGAAGACCCTCCATGGAAGATTACAAAGTTAAAGATATATCACTGGCAGAATTTGGTCGTAAAGAAATCTCAATTGCTGAGAGCGAGATGCCAGGCTTAATGGCACTAAGAGAAGAATATTCAGGCAAACATCCTTTAAAAGGTGCAAAAATTATAGGTTGTCTTCATATGACAATTCAAACAGCAGTTTTAATTGAAACTTTGGTAGAATTAGGAGCAGAAGTAAGATGGTCTTCATGTAATATTTTTTCAACACAAGATCATGCAGCTGCTGCCATAGCAAAAGCCGGTATACCTGTTTATGCCTGGAAGGGTGAGACAGAAGAGGAATATGTTTGGTGCATCAAACAAACTATTGAGGGTAAAAAAGATTGGAAACCCAACATGCTTTTAGATGATGGAGGTGATCTCACAGCAATAATGCATAATGAGTATAAAGATTTACTAAATGAAGTTAGGGGTGTTTCAGAAGAGACAACTACTGGTATAAAAGCATTAAATAAGATGGAAAAAGATAAATCACTTATGGTCCCAGCTATAAATGTTAATGACTCTGTTACTAAATCAAAATTTGACAATCTTTATGGATGTAGAGAAAGTTTAGTGGATGGTATTAGAAGAGCAACAGACGTTATGATGTCAGGTAAGATCGCAATCGTTGCGGGTTTTGGTGATGTTGGAAAGGGTAGTGCTGCCTCATTGAGACAAAGTGGGGCAAGAGTATTGATAACTGAGGCTGATCCCATTTGTGCATTACAAGCTGCTATGGAAGGATATGAAGTTGTTTTAATGGAGGAAGCTATTGGTAAAGCCGATATTGTAGTTACTGCAACAGGAAATAAAGACATAGTTACTGCTGACCATATGCGAGAGATGAAAGATAGAGCTATTTTATGTAATATAGGTCATTTTGATAACGAAATACAAGTTGAGGCATTAAAAAATTATAAATGGACTGAAGTTAAACCTCAAGTTCACGAAATAGAGTTACCCAGCAAAAAGAGAATCATCCTTTTAGCTGAGGGAAGATTAGTAAATTTAGGATGCGCAACTGGACATCCTAGTTTCGTAATGAGCGCATCATTTACAAATCAAGTGATTGCACAAATAGAACTTTGGAATAATTATAAAAATTATGAAAAAAAAGTTTACGTTTTACCGAAACATTTAGATGAAAAGGTTGCCACTTTGCACCTAAAAAAAGTTGGAGCTAAATTAACTAAATTGTCGAAAGAACAAGCAGATTATATTAGTGTAGGAGTGGAAGGTCCATTTAAGCCTAATGCGTATCGCTACTAAAAGTAGTAAAATAAATTTATCTTCAGAAAAAAAAACAGAAGAACTAGCTTTAAAATTTTCAAAAAAATTAATAGCTGGTAATATTGTTTTTTTGTATGGAGAAATAGGTGTAGGCAAAACTACTTTTATCAAATATTTAATCAATAAATTTCAAAAAAAAAATAAGCTTAAATTAACAGAAGTTACAAGCCCGACTTTTAATTTATTAAATGAGTATGAAATTAATGAAATAAAGATAAATCATTATGATTTATTTAGATTAAAATCAATAGATGAGGTAAAAAATTTAGACTTGTTTGATAATAATACAAATACCATTACACTAATTGAATGGCCACAACTAATTAAAAAAAAACCAAAAAATTTAATAGAATTATTTTTTGAATACGGTAAAGACCATTTGACAAGATATGTTCAAATAAATGGGCTGAATTTATAATTTAAGATGAAAAACTTGAAAAAAATTAAAGGTGATGCATCTTTTAGAAATTTTTTTAGAAAAAAAGAAGACCAATTTTCTTCAATAATAGTCTACGCAAAAAAAGAAAAATTTAAAAATTTATTAGTTTACGATGCAATAAATAAAATTTTAAATAATCAAAAAATTCTTGCACCAAGATTGTATAGTGAAAATTATTCAGAAAATTATATTGAAATTCAAGATTTTGGAAACCAGACTATTTTTGATGTATTAAAAAAAAAAAAGAAAAAAGATATATTTATCTTATTTAAGAAAATAATTAAATTACTCCATCAAATACAATCAATTAAAGTTAAAAAAATCAAAAATTTTAAAAATAAAGACTATAAAATTCCTTTTTATCATAAAAAGATATTGATGAAAGAAGCAAACTTATTTTGTGATTGGTATTTGAAAAAGAGTTATTTAAATATAAGTAAAGAAAAATTTTCAAAAGATTTCAAAAAAATAATTAAAAAATTATTATCTAATTTGACTTTAAAAAATAATGTTTTTGTCCATAGAGATTTTCATGTTTCAAATTTGATGCTTGTTAATAATCGAATAGGAGTGATTGATAGTCAAGATGCATTAATAGGGAATAAAGCTTATGATTTAGCGTCATTAATAGATGATGTAAGATTTAAGACTTCAAAATCGTTAAAAAGAAAAATTTTTGATTTTTATTTGAAAAAACAAAGTAAATTACAAATTTCAAAATTTAAAAATGATTTTGAGATAATTTCTGTTTTAAGAAACTTAAAAATTATTGGTATATTTACTCGACTTGCTTTAAGAGATCGAAAGAAAAAATACCTAAAATTAATACCATATACGTGGAAATTAATAAATATGCGTATAGATGAAAATAAAGTTTTTTTTGATTTAAAAAATTTATTAAATCAAAATTTTAAAAAAAGATAGATGAGAGTTAAAACAGCTTTTATATTGTGTGCAGGTTTAGGGAAGAGGTTAAACCCCATAACCCTCGAAACGCCCAAACCTCTTCTCAAGTTGAATGATAAGACAATGTTAGAAAAATGTATCAATATGATTTTGGAATTGGGTATAAAAAAAATTTTTTTAAATACTTTTCATTTAGGAAACCAAATTTCTGAATTTATTAGAAATAAAAAATTTCCAATTGATATTCAAATTATTAATGATGGGAATGAAATTTTAAATACAGGTGGTGGAATTCTAAACATGATTAAAAATTCTCAAGATGAAAATTTTATAATTTTTAATCCTGATACTTTGTGGGGTCTTAATTATCTTGATGAAATAAATAACATGCAAAATTTGTATTTTTTAAATAATTTAGAGAATATTCTTTTATGTGTAAAAAAAAACCTAAGTTTTGATAAAAATCTAAAAGGGGATTTTAATTTGATAAATCATTCTTTAAGAAAAAATAAAGATAATGATTTTATTTTTATCGGCTGTCAAATATTAAATAAAAGTTTATTTAATAGTTATAAGCTTTGTAATTTTTCAATTTCTGAAATTTGGGATGAGCTGCTAAATAAGAATGAGTTAAATGGTTTTGAGAGTGTTAACAAATTCTACCACTTAACCAATTTAGAGACATTTAAAAAGCTACAAGATCTTTAGCCCTGTCCTTGTCAAGATACTCACATTTCTTTATTTCTGTATCAGAATTTAGCTCGATTAACATAGGATTACCAGTAGGTATTTCTAATTTAGAAATTTGTTCATTATCCAAATTAAATAAATTTTTACATAAGGCTCTTATTGAATTTCCATGAGCTGAAATTAAAATATTGTTCGCCATTAACTTTGCTTTAATTTCTTCTTGAAAAAAATTGACAACTCTTTCATATGTATCTTTTAGAGACTCAGTGTCAGGAATAGCCTCTTTAGGCATTTCTTTATACGTTTCAATATTTAAAGGATGAAAAGGACTTTCTTTGCTAAGAGCTTCTGGTTTAATGTCCCATGATCTTCTGAATTTATGTATTTTATCTTCACCAATTTTCTTTATCATCTCAATCTTATTTAAGCCTGTGAGAGCTCCATAGTGTCTTTCATTAAGCTGCCACGTTCTAATAAAATCTTTTTTGTCATTTAAAATTTTTTGAATAATTTTAAGGGTATTATTAGCTCGTAATTGTAGAGAAGAGTAATAAAAGTCTATTTCAATTTTTCTTTCTTTAATTAAGACACCTGCTTTTTCAGCTTCAGCTTTACCCTGCGCTGTTAAATCAACATCGACCCATCCAGTAAATCTTTTTTCAAGATTCCAGACGCTTTGACCATGTCTTACTAATATTAAAAAACTCATGTAGTTATTTTTAGGATATATTTATAAATAAAACTATATATTTAAATGATTAAATTTTTTTCAAATTACAAACTTATTTTTTATTCTACAAACTTATTTTTGATTTTTTTGTATCTTTTTCCTGGAAGTTTAGTCGGGTGGCTAATATATGGTGATAAAAGGATACAACCACAAATAACAAGTGATTTTATCATATCATCGAATCATTTTTATGTTTTTATGATGATATCAATTTTAGGTTTTTTGACTTTTAAAATAAAAAATCAGGTTAAAACTCTAATAATATATTTAATTCTATTATCAATAATTTTAGAAGTTTTTCATTTGTTTATACCCGATAGAAGTTTTCAGTGGTCAGATTTATTTGGAAATTTATTTGGTGTAGTTATTGTAATCTTTATAAAGAAAATTATAAATAAATATGAGTTATTTAAAAAATAAACTTATTATTTTGACTTTATTTTTATTAACTGGATGCTCTTCAATCCCTACCAATACGGCAAATAGTTGTTTAATATTTGATGAAAGATATCTTTGGTATAAACACTCTAAAAAGGCTGAGCAAAAATGGGGTACACCTATATATATTCAATTAGCTATAATTAGAATGGAGTCAAATTTTGATTGGCTAGCAAAACCACAAAGAAAAAAAATTTTCAAGGTTATACCTTTTAAAAGACCTTCAAGCTCATTTGGTTATTCTCAAGCTGTTAAAGGCACTTGGGAACAATATAAAAAAGAAACAGGAAATAAATTTGCAGTAAGAACAAGATACAAGGATAGTGTTGATTTCATTGGATGGTATACAAACAAAACAGAGACAATTTTAAAAATTTCGAAAAAAGATGCGTTTAAACAATATGTTGCTTATCATGAGGGCTGGGGAAATTATAAATATTATAAAGATAATAAAAAAGTTATTGGATTAGCTAAAAAGGTACAAAAGCAATCTGATATTTATAAAAAACAATTATTTGAATGTAGAAGTTCTCTAAATAAAAAAAAATATATTATTTTTTAGATAGTTCTTCTTTTAATTTTAAATCAACAATATCAATTCTTTTTGTATTTTTTGCTAATGCTAAATACATTGAAGGTGTGACGTATAAAGTAAAAAATGTTGAAATTATCATTCCACCTAAAATAGTAGAGCCTACAGCTAATCTTGAACCCTCACCAGCGCCAGGACCAATATTTCCTATTACCAACGGTATCATTGCAATCATTGTACTAAGCGATGTCATAATGATAGGTCTAAACCTTACCGCACAAGCTTCCTTAACAGCTACGTCAATATTTTTTCCGGTTGTTCTAATTCGGTTTGCATAATCGACAATTAAAATACTATTTTTTGTTGAGATACCAATAAGTATTATCAATGCTATTTGGGAAAAAATATTTACTGAGCTGTTGAGAAATAAAATAAAAACTAAACCTCCAAATATCGCTAAAGGCACAGTTAAAATAATAATAAATGGATGAATGAAAGAATTGAAGGTTGCTGCCATTACTAAATATGCTGTGAGTAATGCTAAAGCAAAAATTAAAAATAATTCATTACTAGTTTCTTTTATTTCTTCAGATTTACCTTTCCATGTAATTTGATTTTTAGGTGCCAAATCTTTCATAATGCTTTCAAAAAATTTAATCGCCTCTGTTAAAGTATAATTCTCACTAATATTTGCTGATATTGTTACTGCTCTTTGTCTATTGTATCTCGAAAGTTCCTTAGCAGAGCCCTCTTCTTTAAAACCTACAAGGTTTGCAAGTGAAATTAGTCTACCACTTGTCTCAGAGCGTACAAATATTTTAGAAACACCCTCTTTATTTCTTCTATCTGATAAATATTGTTGAACAATTATTGGATATTCTTTTCCAAGTTTGTTAAATGTTGTTACTTTTTTTCCACCATAAAGTGTTTCAAGTGTTTCCCCTATAGATTTTGTTGAAACTCCTAAATCTTTTGCTTTATTCTTATTAATGATCAATTTAACTTCTGGTTTATTTCGGTTGTAGTCAGACTCAATTCTAGAAAGATCTTTATTAGACCTAAGTTTTTGAATTATTTTTTTTTGTATTTCCTCAAGTTCTTCATATGTATTTCCGTAAATTACCATTTGGACTGGTTTATTATAGTTTGAAACCCTAATTGACTGAGGGGAAATAGGAAACGCTAGTGCTTGTGGAAGAGTCACTATTTTTCCAATTGCTTCTCTTAAAATAACTTGTTGCCCTTTTGATCTATTACCCCAGTCGTCTAATAAAGCAATTATTATGAAACTATTGTAAGAGTTTGCAGAGTTTCCAAACCCCGGTACTCTCATAATGAACCTTGAGTAGGGGCTATCTTCTGCTTGTAATAGAGGGATTAGCCTTGCTTCAACTTTTTGTGCCTGTTCTTGTGTGTACTCAAAAGAACTTCCCTCATCAGTTGCACCAATTATTAGATACGCACCACGATCTTCCATTGGCAAAAGCTCTTTTTTTGAAAAATTAAATATCAATATTGAGGAAACAATTATGAAAACTATAAAAAGTGTAACATAATTAGTTTTGTGCACAATAATTTCTAAAGTTTCTCTGTAGAAATTTGAAAAATTTAAAAAAATTTTTTCAAATTTTTGTATAAAACTTTTTTTAGATGTTTTTTTTCTTAAAAATTTACTAGCCAGCATTGGAGATAAAGTTAGTGCCACAAATGAGGATACAACTATTGAAAATGATAATGCGATCGCTGTTTCTCTAAATAATGTCCCTGAAATTCCTTCTATGAAAATAAGTGGTAAAAAAACTGCTACTAAAATCAATGTAGTGGCTATAATTGCAAATGAGATTTGCCTAGAGCCTTTAAAAGCAGCAACAAGTGGCGTTTCACCATTTTCTATTCTTCTATAAATTGCGTCAGTCATTATAACCGAGTCATCAGTAATTATTCCAATTGCTAAAATGAAACTTAGCAAAACAAAAATATTTATTGAAAGCCCAAAAATATATAAACCTAAAAAAGATGCAATTAAGCTTACTGGTAGTGCTATTGCTGGAACAATCACTGCTTTAAGATTACCTAAAAATAGATAAATTATTAGGACAACTAAAACAAATGCTATAATTAAGGTTTTATAAACCTCCTCAATAGCTGCTTCTACGTAATTTGCTCTGTTAAATGAAACTCTTAGATCTAACTCTTCCGGCAAAGATTTCTTAACTTCAATTAATTTTTTCTTAATATCATTTGAGAGCTCAACTGTAGAGGCTCCACTTCTCGCGTAAATTCCAATTCCTACTGTTTTAAGGTTAATTTGATCTTTAGTTTGTGCTTTAAACAGAGTTTTTTCTGAAACTGGACCAAATTCTATATTGGCAACATCAGATAGTAAAATTACTCGATTATCTAATTTTTTGATTGGAAGTTGCTTAATAGTATTTATGTCATTGTAGGATTTATCTAAATTCAAAGTAAGATCTATATTGTCTGCTTCAAGAGTTCCTGCAGGTAAACTTATGTTTTCACCACGCATTGCAGTTTCTACTTCTTTTATAGTTAAATCATTAGCAGCAAGTTTAATAGGATCAATCCAGACTCTAATACTTAATTCTCTTAATCCCCCAACTCTTATTCTTCCAACATTTTTTACACTTGAGAATTGATCAACCAAATATCTTTCTGCATAGTCACCTAATTCAAGATCACTCCATGTTGATGAAGATAAAGATAGCCACATGGTAGTTGTAAAACCTGCCGCTCTTTTAAGGATTTGAGGTGGGTCTGATTCTGCTGGCAAATTGTCAACCACCCGTGCAACCCTCTCCCTAATGTCATTAGCAGCATTATCTAAATTGATACTAGTATCAAACTCTACATTTATAGTACTTCTTCCATTTTCAGATTTTGAGTCAATATTTTTAATTCCTTCAGCTCCTCCAATTACATCTTCAACAACTTGAGTAACTTCCTGATCAACTATTGATGCTGATGCAGATTTATAATCAACCTGAACCTGAACAACTGGTGGCTGTATACCATTTGGTAACTCTCGAACTGGTAATTTCCAAAAAACAAATAAACCAAAAATAATTAAAATAAGAGACATTACCCAAGATACAGTTGGTCTTTTTATGCTTAGTTCTGTAATAAACATTTATTCTTTAATAGGTTTGATTTTTCCTCTAGGTCTTACCTTTTTTAAACCTTCAGCAGCAATTATATCTCCCTTTTTTAGACCAGAGATTATTTCAATATTTTTATTGCTTCTTAGACCTGTTTTAACTTCAGTTTTATTGGCAATATTCTCTCCATTAATTTTATAAACATATGATTTATCTCCCTCAATCATGACGCTTGTGTCAGGGACGCTTAACGAATTTCTGGAGTTAAATTTTACGCTTACTTCTAATAATGATCCTGAAATTAATTCTAATTTGTCATTATTTACTTTTATTCGTGATAGCAGACTCCTTGTATCAGCATTAATTCTACTTGAAACAAAATCTACTTCACCCGGAAAAGATTTATCTTTAAAACTTGACAATTTTACACTTACAGGAAGACCTTTTTTAATTGATGAAGAATAGTTTTCAGGGATTTTAATATCAGAGTATATAGTTGAATTATCGTCGAGAGTAATGATGAATATATTATTTGATACTAATATATCCTCTGTAAGGCCCGTGTATCCAAGAACTCCACTAAATGGTGCAAGAATGTTTCCACTTTTTAATTTAATTAATATATCCCCTTTTTTAACAAAATTTTTTAATTTTAAATCTTCAATTAAATCATCTTTTTTAATTTTAAAAGTTTTGGATCTTTTGGAAATTGCTGTGCCAAATGTTTCTATTTTCTCAAAAAATTCTCTTTCAGTTACATCAGTTACAATTATTCCAGGAGGAGGTATTTTACTAAATTTTTTCTTAAAATGGTTTCCTACCATAGTTCTTCCAATTATTACAATTGCTATAATAAGAAAAAAAACCAAAATTATTGAAATTGTTTTTGTAGATCTTTTCATATTTAAATTAAATTAAACCGTATTCAGCCCATGAGCCATCATAAATACAGGGATGATATTTATCATTTATTAAGGAATAAGCTAGTGCCAAAACACACGCGGTAACACCTGAACCACATGAAAAAACTATATTTTCATCATTAATATTTTTTATGCAAGTTTTGAAAACATTTTTTAGTTTTTCCTTATTCTTAAAAGTTCTATCCTTATTTAAACACTCATTAAATGGAATACAAAATGAGTTAGCTATCTTTCCACTTCTTAAACCTTTTCTGGGTTCTGCGACCTTTCCTTCAAATCTTTCTTTACTCCTTGCGTCAATAACTTTAAATTTTTTTTGACTAATATTTTCATTAATTAATTCTTTATTTTTCACTAAATTTTTTTTTTCATAACCCCTATATTCAGATTTCTGAATATTAATTAATTCATCTGTGGTTACCCTTTTTTCTGTCAACCATTTTTGAAATCCACCATTTAAGACATGTACTAGTTTAGGATCATGTCCAAAATAAATAAAATTAAACCAACAACGGCAAGAACTAACAACATCGGAGTTATCGTAAATAATTATTTTATCCTTATTATTAATACCCATGTTTGATACTATTTTTTCCCAGCTGACTAGATCAACCAACATATGTGGCAAATCACTTTCTCTATTTGAATTTTCATCTAGATCAAAAAAAATTGTGTTAGGAATATGCTTTTTCTTGTATTCTTCATATCCATCTCGATTAGTTTGTGGCATATGCCAGGAGCAATCAATTATCTTAACATCATTTATATTTTTTTCTAACCACTCAGTATCAACTAATGACATTTATCTTTTTTCTAAATATTTTTGATGATATTCTTCAGCTGGACAATAATTTTTTAAAAGAGAAATTTTTGTGACTATTTTACCTGATAATCTTTCATTAAAATCTTTAAGTACTTTTTCAGCTATTTGTCTTTGATTATCGTTAAGAAAAAATATTTCACTACGGTATTGTGTTCCTATGTCAGGCCCTTGAGCATTTAATGTAGTTGGATCATGAATTTCGAAGAAAATTTTGATTATTTTTTCATAAGAAATAACTTTTTCATCATATTCTAATTTAACTACTTCTGCGTGATTTGTCTCACCTGTACAAACTTCTTTATAAGTGGTTGTCGGACTATTGCCACCACAATAACCAACTTCTGTTTTGATAATACCATTAATTTTACTAAATTTAATTTCAGGCCCCCAAAAACATCCAAGTGCTAAAACAGCTATTTCCATTGATTAAGATTTAAATTAATTTACAAATTATTCATATGCTTAGTAAAAATCAATTAGGTTTTTTGTACATGTTTATGTCCATTTGTGCATTTTCTTTAATGGATGTCATAGTAAAATGGTCAGTAGACTATCCAATTGGGCAAGTATTATTTTTTAGAGGTTTTTTTGGTATTATTTTTTATTTTTTTGTAATTCCAAGAGAACGTCTTCATAATTTCTATGAAACTAAAAGGCCAGGATTGCATATGTTAAGATGTTGTTCTGGATTGATTGCGTTAGTTGCAATTTTTATAGCATTAAGAGAACTCCCATTAGCAACCGTGGTAAGTATATCTTTTGCTGCACCAATATTTACAACTATTTTTTCGATATTCTTACTAAGTGAAAAAGTAGGAATTTTTAGATGGTTGGCAGTTATTGTAGGATTTATTGGAATACTAATTATTACAGAACCAGGAATAAGTGAGCTAAATATTTACTACATTTTTCCAATAATTTTTTGTTTAGGCCTTTCTTATGTCGCAATAACTATAAGACAACTTTCTACAACAGAACCAGTGTGGTTAATTTCTTTTTATTTTTCACTTTCAATAACTTTATTAAGTTTTTTAACTATTCCACAAGGCTGGGTAATGCCAAGTTTAAATCATCTAGTTTTACTCTCTTTGATTGGCATTTTTGGTGGCGTTGCAAATTTATGGCTTAGTCAATCGTACAAATATTCAGAAGTTTCTCTTGTGACACCATTAAAGTATTTAGCTTTAGTATTTGCAATAATTTTTGGATATTTTATTTGGGGAGAAGTGCCAACAATTAAAACATTGATTGGGGCCTTTTTAGTAATCATTTCAACATTGATTATCTTTAGACGAGAGATTTATAATAAGAAAATTATAACCTCAAAAACAATTAATGACTAAAGTTCCAAAGTATTGGAATAAAGCCAAAAGGCATATCTCTAAAAAAGATAAAATAATGGGTAAATTAATTAAGATATATCAAAGTCCAAATGAAACTATTTTAACATCTAGACGTGATATTTTTTTCTCATTATGCAAAAGTATCATTGGTCAACAAATAAGTGTCGCTGCAGCTAATTCAGTTTTTCTAAAATTTAAAAAAAAATGTAATAATAAAATTAATGCTAAAAAAGTCTCAAAATTATCCTTTGCACAGCTTAAAAGTTGCGGTTTAAGTCGCCAGAAAGTTTTAGGTATAAAAAGTTTGGCGGAAAGAGTAATTGATAAGTCTTTTAATCCAAAGTTAATTGAAAAGATGACTGATGAGGAAGCAATCGAATACTTATCTAATTTAAGACAAATAGGACGTTGGTCTGCAGAAATGATATTACTTTTTACCTATAACAGATCTGATATATGGCCAGTACAAGATATTGGACTTCTTAGAGCAATCTCAAAAAATTATAAAAAGAAATACCTGCCCCCTGAAAAGTTTGTAAATTTACTTCAAAAAAGATTTTCACCATATTGCTCAGTTGCCACATGGTACTTGTGGAGGAGTATTGATCCTGAGCCAATACAGTATTAATTTCCTTTAATTATTTGATGATGTCTAATCACTGTATCTTTTAATATTGTATGAGCTGATTGATATTCATTCGAGTAAAAAAAATTTTTTGCTACATCAAAAGATGAAAACTCAATGACAGCTGTTCTTAAAAATTCTTTACCTTCAGTGGTTATTTTATCACCTCCTCTGATTAAAAATTTTCCACCAAATTTTTCTACAGCTTTTTTTGCCTCAACCGCGTAATTTTTTAACAAACTTTCATCTTCAATTTTTTCGTAAACGCAAACAATAAAACCTTTGCTCATTTTTCAATCCATTCTAAATATTTATCTAAATTTTCATTTACATAACTTGGGAGTAGACTCATATTAAGTTTTTGGAGTAAATTCCCCTCTTGAAATTTATTTGAACGCATATCTGCTTTTAAATTATATACCGTTTTTCTTTCTCTAATAAGTTCAGAAATTTTATTGGATCCGATTGGATTTAATTCATATTCAGTATGATGCAAATAAGATTTCAATTTTTTTTCAATATCTTTTGGATTTTTGATATATGAAAAATGCCAACCTCCATTTTGGTATAATTTTATGTCACTAAATTTTTTTTCAGAAAATAAAATATCCAATCTCCACCACGGATATATTCTATCTTTAATATTTCTTAACCACTGAGGGGATTTTAAGTATTTTTTTTTGCAAGCCTTTGATCCAACCCACGGAAAATCTTGTAAATACAGGTTTAGTTTATAATAAATCATAAGTTGATTAAAAAAAACGAATTTATTTTTACTATCTTTAAGATTGTTTACCTCCAAATTTGGTATTTCATCTAAATCTGAAATAATGATCCAGTCCTCATCCTCCGCTTTACTTAAACCATTAATAATAAAATTTCTTTGGTAATTTTCTCTTATAACTGCATTCATTAAATTTTTTCCTGCAACCTTATTTTTGTCGTCTTGTTCATGAATTTTATGGAAATTATGTCCTACATCATTCACAAGTAAATAAATTATTTTTTCTTTAAATTTTTTATACTTATTGATGTTAAAACATGGCTCTCTTCTCTCTCCGTTATGATTAAATTTTGACTCTACTACAACAAAATAATCTACGTATTTATTTAGATAATTTAATCTCAAATCTAGAATTAAATCTTCATCAAAATACATAAAACAATCAAATATTTTCATTATTACTTTTTAATCTTTTTTAATTTTTTTAATATGATAAAAAATTTTATGGCAGATAAATTAATCATTAGTTTTAACGAATATACTAAAATTGTAGAGCAATTAGCAATTCAAATTCATAAGAGCTATAAACCAACAGTTCTTGTCGGAATTATGAGGGGTGCAGCACCTATCATTGATATCCTGTCTAGAATTTTTAAATTGCCGATAGCTTATATTGTTATTCAAAGTTATTCTGGCAAAGGTCAAGAAGATCAACAAGGAGAATTGATGTTTGCTAGAGAAATCAGCTCTTTAGCAAAAGAAGAAGATTTTAGTAAAGTATTATTAATTGATGATCTTTCTGATACAGGCTTGACACTTAATAAAAGCATTGAATGGTTAAAAGACTATGGTCCTACAAAAAAATTTATAAAAGAGGTAAAAACAGCATGTTTATGGAAAAAAAAATCATCTACTTTTGAACCAGATTTTTGTCCTGTTAGATTAGACTCTGATCCTTGGATTGTTCAACCCACAGAGCATTATGAGGAAATTCCTATTGAAGAAATTTTAAAGAAAAAAAACAGGGCTGATTAAAAATCAGCCCTGAAAGTTATTTTAGGCAACAACAAAACTTATCACACTGAGTATTGCAATAAGCCATATTGCTGGAGATGTTTTAGAAAACTTACCAGTAAATAATTTTATTAATGCATAAGATACAAATGCTAAAGCTATACCGTTACTTATACTATAAGTTAGCGGCATTGAAATCATAGCAAGTATCGCAGGCGCAGACTCTGAAATATCGTTCCATTCTATATCTGTAATATTTCTTATAAAAAGAACTGACACAAAAAGTAAAGCTGCACCATCAATTTGTTTTGGTAAACTAGTAGCAAGTGGAGCAAAAAATATACATGCTAAGAACAGTATTCCAATCACCAATGATGTCATTCCGGTTTTGCCTCCAGCCTTTACCCCAGCTCCTGATTCTACATAACTTGTTACAGTAGAAGTTCCCATCATCGCACCAGCAACAGTACTTACACTATCAGATAACATTGCTTTATTAATATCTTTTACTTTACCATCTTTACCTACCTTACCAGCCACATTAGCAACTGAAGTCAAAGTTCCAGCTGTATCAAAGAAGTCAATGAATAATAAAGTAAATATTACAGTAGACATTCCTGCAGTCATTGCAGCAGACAAATCAAATTCAAAAAGATAAGTCATTGGTGGTGGTGTGCTTGCCAGACCATTAAATTTAGCTAGTCCAGTTGCCCAAGCAATAATGCTAAAAACTAATATCCCAATAATAATATTTCCCTTAACATTCATTTTTTCCAATACAATTATTGCAATAAAAGTTGCGCATCCTAATAAAACAAGCGGATCTCCAAGATTTCCCAGCTGAACTAGTGTAACTGGGTTATCAACAACCACTTCCATAATTTGTAAGCCAATTATTGCTAAAAATAATCCTATCCCTGCTCCAATTCCTAATTTCAAACTTTTTGGAATTGAATTAATCAACCAAGCTCTAATCGGTGTTAAAGATATGATTAAAAACAATACACCAGCTACCAATACTGCTCCTAAAGCTTCCTGTGGTGAATAACCCATCCCAGCACAAACTCCAAATGCTACAAATGCATTAATTCCCATACCCGGAGCAAGTCCGATTGGCCAAGTTTTTCCATAAAAGGCCATAATAAAACATGCCAGAGCTGTTGCTAAAATTGTTGCAGTATAGACTGCACCAAAATCAAAAAAACCTTTTTCTGGTCCAGCAAATTCACCCGACAATATAAATGGATTTAAAAACATTATATAAGCCATAGTTAAGAACGTAGTTGTTCCAGCTATTACTTCGGTTTTAAAATCTGTTTTATGTTTTTTGTATTCAAAATATTTTTCAAGCATAAATCCTCCCTAATAGATACTTGGTATTCGATTCTCTTTATAAATACTTTATAAAATCAAAGTTTATTCACAAAATACAACTTGGAAGTTTATATTTATGCCACAATTATGATGGTAAATTAAACTTATGCGTAAAATAAAATTATTATTTTTGATTTGTTTTTTAAACTTTTTTTTAATTAGCTGTCAAACTGTAAAAGAAAAAACAGATGCTATTGTTGAAAAAGAAAATAAAAAATTAAGCCAATATATTGGTAAATCATCTGATGAACTAAAAACCGAATTAGGTAATCCTGACGAGGATTACAAAAATGAAAACGGAAATATTGAACTTGTTTACAAAACAAAAAAATACGGCATTCCATGTGAAAGGAAGTTTGAGGTAAATTCCAGATCTTTAGTAATAGGATTTGTTTCAATTGGATGTTTTTAGATCTTCTTGCGGGGAATAACCCCCGCAAGTAAGGCAATACTTATTTTATTTCGATAAGTCTTTTCTTTTTATGATCAGGTAAAATTCTTTCACAAGCAATTGTTAAAAGACCATCTTTCAACTCTGCTCCATTTACTTTTACATCATCTGCAATCGTAAATGATCTAGCAAATTGCCTCTGTGAAATACCCTTGTGTAAAATTTCACCATCTTCATTTTTTTCTTCAGATTTATTAACTTGTTTTGTTCTTACGGTTAATAAATTATCTTCAAACTCAACTTCAACATCTTTTTTATTAAAGCCAGCAAGAGCAACTTCTATCGAATAATTGTCTCTTCCAGTTTTTCTAATGTTGTATGGTGGATAATTTGATTGCATTGTCAAATTTCCATTACCCAACATACTTTCAAATTGATCAAACATATCGTCAAAACCAATTGAAAAAGGTCTAAGTGAGTTAAATATAGATAAATCCTTACTTGTCATATATCCTCCTTTTTTAAGCAAGTTTATTTATGTAAGCCCCATTAGGCGACTTACAATATGTATGTAGTAATGAAGTTAAAATTTTCAAGTCTTCCTAAATTATATTTTTTTTGAAATTTTTAATATAAATGCATAATCAAATGCTATTTCCTCTATAGCTCCATCTCTACCAGATTTCCCACCGTGACCTGCATTCATTTCAGTTTTAAGTAAGAGAAGATTATTATCAGTTTTGAAGTCTCGAAGTTTAGCAGTAAACTTTGCAGGTTCATCAAATAAAACTCTATTATCACTTAAGCTAGTGGTTATCAAAATATGAGGATAATCTGTTTTTCTAATATTATTGTAAGGCGCGTAGGAAAAAATATAATCAAAATGTTTTTTGTCTTTTTTGGCGTTACCAAATTCATCAAACTCACCTACAGTTAAAGGTAATGAATGATCTAAATTTGTGGTTAAAGAGTCCACGAAAGGAACTGCCATAACTATACCAAGGAATAATTCAGGTTCTTGATTCATAACCGCACCCATCAATAATCCACCAGCAGAACCACCCATACCTATTATTTTTTTTTTGGATGTATAGTTGCTTGCAATCAAAAATTTCGCTACAGCAATGTAATCTTCAAAAGTATTTTTTTTATTTAAAAGCTTTCCCTCTTTCCACCATTTCATACCTCTTTCCATACCTCCTCTTATATGAGCTGTAACCCAGATAATATCTCTATTGATCAGACTTAGTTTAGTTGAGGAAAAATCTGGAGACATAGAACTTCCATATGACCCATAACCATAAAGTAATAAAGTTGCTGATCCATCAATTTTAGTTTTTTTGTGTCTTGTAATTGTTAAAGGAACCAATCTACCATCATGTGAAGGGCACTCTAATCTTTCAACTATATAATCTTCAGAGTTGTGACCAGATGGAATTTCTTGCTCTTTTACCATCTTTTTTTCTTTTGTCTTTAAATTATACAAATAAGTTTTCCCCGGTGTTTTTGGTGATGAGTAAGATAAATATACTAAATCAGTATTTTTATCCTTCTGAACAAATGAAACTCCTGGAACTATAACTTTTTCATTAGAAAATATTAACTCTTCCTCTAAATCTGTTTTTGTATTCTTAACAAACAATTTCCCCAACGCATTAGATTTTTCCCCTCTTATAATCCAATCATTTAAAAATATTAATCCACCTATAAGAACTTCGTTTTTAGCAGCAATATATGTTTCCCAATTTTGTTCATCTAAATTAGAACATTTATCAATTTTAAAATCCTCAGCATCCTCATTTGTGTGACAATAAAAATAATTTTTCCAGGATGTAACAGAGTAAATAATGCCCCTTTTTCTTTTTTTGATTAATTTTGGTATTGGTTTTTTTTCATTTACCCCAAAATAATACTGCTCAGAAGTGTTATGATCAGAAGTAGTTATAAAAAAATATTTTTCATCTGGACTTAAACCAATTCCAACAGTAAATGCTTCATTTTTTTCCTCAAAAATTAATTCATCATTTTTAGTTTTAGTTCCTATTTCATGTCTATAAATTTTTCTTGGTCGATGAAATTCATCAAGTTTTGAGTAAAAAATATATTTATCATCTAAACTAAAAGTTATACTCCCACTTGTTTCTTCAATTTTTTCTGTGATTAATTTTTCAGTATCTATATCTCTTATGTAAATAGTAAAATATTCTGAACCTTTGAGATCTAAAGAATAACCAAGATATTTATCATTGTTACTTACTTCTAAATCACCAATACCAAAATATTCAGTTTTTAATTTTGCTTTTTCTTTATCACCATTCCATATTTCTTCAATTTTTTTGCTACCAATTTTTTTTCTTAATTTAATTGAATAATTTCCTTCAGTTGTCGTTTTATTCCAATACTCGTATTCCTTATCTTTAAATGGAAGAGACTCATCATCTAATTTTATTCTTCCTTTAATTTCGTCAAAAATTTCTTTTTGATGTTTTTTTGTATCTTTTAAATTGTATTCAGTATAACTGTTTTCTTCTTCAAGATATTTTTTAACTTCAGGGAGTAATTTCGAACTATCTTTTAATACTTCTAGAATATTTTCTTGATGTATCCAACTATAATTATCTTCCCAAGTAACATTGTGACAAGATTTTATTTCTGGTTTTTTTCTTAGTTGTGGTATTTTCATTTATGAAAACAATTATATGAATATAATTATTTATACAGTATTAATATTAGTCATTTTGTATTTGCTATTAAAATATATAAGCAATATTTCATCAAAAAAGATATCAAAAGGTTTAAGATTATTATTTTTGATTGGATTGATCTTTTTAGCAGTATTGTTCGCGATTGGCGGTAAATTTTTATTAACCTTACCATTTACACTTGCTAGTCTTGCCTTGATAAAATTAAAAGGTTTATCTTTGTTTCAATTAATCGGGCTATTTAGATTACTACAAACCCTTAGAAGAAATGGTAGATTTTCATTCAATCAATCATCTGCAAAAAATTTTTCATCTTTATCAGTCTCTGAATCTTATAAGATTTTAAATTTAGCTGAGGGGAAGAAATATACAAAAGAAGAAATTAATAAAGCGTATCAAAAAATTCAAAAAAGAATTCATCCAGATGTTTCTCCTGAAACATCAAGACTTTCATCAATAGTAAACGAAGCAAGAGATGTCTTACTAAATGAAATTAAATAAAATTTTCAATATTTTTTAAGACTAGTTCAACTGTGATAGAATTTGGATCAAGTTGAGTATCGTGAGTAATTTTATCTAAATTTATATTTGGAGGAATTATTCTTTTTTGATTAATACTATAATCTGAATATGCTCTTGGTGTATCTAATAAAATTACAAAACTTGGCAAACCCATTTGGCAAGCTATATGTTGGCCAAAAGAATCATTACCAACATATATGTTACTGATTGCAATATAATCTTTTACTTCAGATATGCTTTTTTGACTCAACGACTCGCAATTATTTTTACCAACTTCTTTGATAATATCATTGGCATGCACGTCTTCATCAGAACCACAAAGTAAATAAAAATAAAAAGAACCCAAATTGTTTAATCTTTTAATGAGAGTAATATAATTTTTATAACCCCACTTTGTTGTCGGCCCAGACGAACCAATTCCTAAAACAATTCTTTTTATTCTATCTTTTTTAAGGTTTTCAAATTTATTCTTTTTTACAAAAATTTTTGTTTCAGTAGGACAATTCTTAATTTTTAAAGTTTTTTCGGTAAATTCTTTTGCTGCATTGACTAAATGAAGTCCTTTTTTTTTAAATAGGGGATAATGGTAAATGTTTGGAATTCCTGCTAATTTACTAGATAAGAAATATCTAATACTTGGATAAAATATAAAAAAATTTTCAAAATCAAATTTTTTTAAAAACTGTGATAATTTATTTATATGAATTAATTTTTTGTAATAATTTTCTAAATAGATTATTTCATTAAAATTATCATCATCAGAAAGCACTTCTGCAACTTTCGAGTTTAAAGTAATTAATTTTATAGGACCAAATTTTTTAGCAATTTCATGACAGTAACTAAGATGAAGCAAATTAGCTCCTAACCCCTTGTAACTTAAAAAAATACCTGTTTTCATATAAATTAATTTTCTATTATACTTATTTAAAAAAATTTTATGGCAAAAATAAATGGAATATATGCTGCTGGTATGTCAATTTTAAACGATGATTTAAGTTTAAATGTAAAAGAGACAATTTCACATGCAGAGAGAATAATTGATCAAGGTTGTCACGGAGTTGCAATTTTTGGAAGCACTGGACAAGCTCAACTAATTTCTATTTCTGAAAAAATTGATTTGTTAAATAATCTTTCTGAAAATAAATATAAGGATAATTTTATTATTGGTACTGGTCTAAATTCTTTAAGTGAAACAATTAATTTAATGAAGATTGCATCTTCTTTAAATTTTAAGAGATTTTTAATAATGCCACCTGCTTATTATAAATACGGAGATAAAGAGGTAATAGAATTTTATACGAAAATAATTAAATCGATACCAGATTGTGAAATCATTCTTTACAACTTTGAAAAATTATGCGGATATAAATTTAGTGTTAATTGTGTAATAGAACTAAATAAAAGATTTCCAAGTCAAGTGATTGGAGTGAAAGATAGTACATATAATCTATTCGAAAATTTAGAGATAGAAAATTTCTCAATTTTACCAGGTTCGGAACTTAAGCTACTGAAAGGCTTAGAAATTGGATGCTCAGGAATTATAACTGCTACTTGTAATGTAACAGCAGAATTATCTAGAAAAGTTTATGATGATTTTATTTCAAAAAAAGAGCAAACTTCAAATCAAAAACTATGTGATATTAGAAAAGTTTTTGATAAATATAATCTTATTTCAGGATTACATACTTTTTACTCTGAAAAAAATAAAATTTACAAAAATATTTTACCCCCTTTAAGTTTATTAAGTGATATCGAAAAAAAAGATTTAAAAGAAAATCTAAGTAATCTAAATTTTAGTTTATCAACATCAATGGCAGCATAAATGTATTTAGCAAGTTTTTTAAATAAAGTTTTTAAAGTTGGAGGATTTATATTAGTCGATGCTAATTCAAAAGAGTATTTAATTGGCCAACCTGATAAAAATTCAATAAAACTAAAAATTTTAAATAAAAATCTTCATTACAAATTACTATTTCATCCAGATTTATATTTTGGAGAGGCCTATACAGATGGTGAAATTTTAATTGAAAATGGGACTCTTACAGATTTCCTAGATTTAGCTTTGATGAACATTGGTAGGGGAGAAGTAAATTTTTTTAGTTATTTAATGAACAGACTAAGAGGTTCTTATAGGTATTTAACCAACTTTAATTTTATAAAAAAATCGAAAATGAATGTATCACATCATTATGATATTAAGGATAGTTTATATGATTTATTTTTAGATCCAAAAAGACAATATTCTTGTGCATACTTTAAAGATGAAAACGACTCTCTTGAGGTAGCTCAAAATAATAAAATTCAACATATTATTAAAAAATTAAATATAAAGCCAAATCAAAAAGTTTTAGATATTGGCTCAGGTTGGGGATCTTTAGCAATAGATATTGCAAAAGCTGCTAATTGCGAGGTAACGGGAATTACATTATCAGATAATCAACTTAAATACGCCAATCAGAAAGCAAAAGAAATGAATTTAGATAATCAAGTGAAATTTAAGTTAATGGATTATAGAGAGTTAAATGAAAAATTTGACAGAATTGTAAGTGTTGGAATGTTTGAGCATGTAGGTAGAAAATTTTATAAGAAGTTTTTCAATCAAGTAGAAAAACTTTTAAAAGAAGATGGTATTGCACTAATACATACAATCGGATCTGTAAACCCTCCTAGAGACCCTCATCCTTGGATTACAAAATATATTTTTCCTGGAGGTTACACTCCAAGTTTAAGTGAAGTAACTAACCCAATAGAAAATGCTGGCTTAATAGTAACGGATATTGAAGTTTTAAGATTACATTATTCACACACATTAAGACATTGGAAAGAAAATTGTATTAGAAATAAAGAAAAAATTATCAAAATGTTTGATGAAAAGTTTTTTAGAATGTGGGAGTTTTATCTTGCAGGATGTGAGATGGCATTTAAATGGGGTGATCAAGTTGTATATCAATTTCAACTTACCAAAAAAAAAATAAGTCGTATAAAAAGAAGAGACCTAAAAGATCAAAAAAAAAAATAAAAATTAAAAAAAATAAAAGAAACAAAACATTAAAATTTCCAATAAAAATACCCGATATTAAAGAGAGAAAAAATTTTAAAAATGAGAGTTTTGTCTATAAATTAGTAAAATTCCAATTATCTTTAAAATCAAAATTTAATTTTAATTTAAGTTTTAGTTTAGAAAAATATATACAAGCATTTTTTGATAAAATTTCTGAGTCAATTTCAAGCTATAAAATTTTAAAAGAAGATGAGCATAGAAGAATTAAGATTGAAAGAATTGAAAATGAGAGAAAAAGAAAAATTGAGATAGAAAAACAAAAAAAGGAGGAGGAGCTTTTAAAAGTTAAATTAAAAGAAAAAGCTCTTAAAGATGGTTAAAGAATTAGAGAGACTTGAAAAAATTTCTTTAAAAGAAAAAAGGGATGATTATGCAGGACTACAAGAAAGAATCGATCAACTTAAAGAGAAATATCGTGTAATTAGAGATCAGAAGATAAAAGAGAGAGTCGAGGCTTTAGGTGTAAAACTTCAAGGAGATGAAGATAGAGAGACACTATTAATAAAAGAAAAGGAATATACTTTAGCAAGACATAAAATCGAATTTGCTCTCGAAAGTTTTTACCGAAGTGCTAGTAGTTTAGTTTTTCAGTTAAATAAAAGGCATATCACTCGAAACATGTCTATATTTAGATGCATTGATAGAAGATTTGAAACTGGAGAAGTTTTTATAAAGTGGGATGACTCAGAGGATGATGAGTGGTTGTTACTTATCTATATTAAAAACAATTCTCCTGATGAAGGTATCATAATTGAAGATAAAACAAATCCTGAGAAAAATATTTCTCACGAATTTAAGAATATAGATATTTTTAAAGCGTCAGATACAATGGTTGACGCTCTCACACAATTAATTGCAAGACAAAGAGAAAAAAGTAATAATTAATTTTTTAAAAAATTAAAAATCATATGATTATAGGCTCTCTCTTTCTTATAATTCTCTATTTAGTTTTAAAATATACCCTCGCCTGGATCCAATATTACAACAATTTAGACTCAAGACTCGGAGACAGCACATGGCGTTTTACATACGATTATCCTGTAGTGGGTGAAAGAGATATTTCTGATTTAGATGATAAAGATTTTGTAAGGTTAAGAAGAAAAAAAAATAAAATCGTATTATTTATGTACTCAATTGTTTTAATAATGTTTATTGCTTCAATGGCTGTACTTAGTAAATTTTTGTTATTTTTTTTTAGTTAGTTTTTTTCAATTGTTTCTTATTCTTGAGATAAAGAAAAAAAGCTATGATTTCATAAATAATAGAAAACAAACTAAATATTATTGGAAGTTTGAAAAAATTGTAAAGAAATTTGTACTTTGGCATTTTTTTCCATAATGATAAAAAAGCAGCAGCACCTTGTAAAACTTCTTCACCGTCTTTTACATGTAGTCTTCGTAGAAGTTGCTTGCTATCTTTAGAGGTTTCTTTTTCTGCCAATTCATTATTTGTAATATCGATCCAGTCTATTTCATCGATTTTTTCTTTTTTATATAAATCAATTTCGGCCTTACAAATTTTGCAAGAATTATTGAAATAAACTTTCATAATGATTAATTAATTACTAATTTATTTAATTAAAGTACATGCGTAAAATACTCTAGTTGAAAATTATTTTAAACAAACTATGTAATATTTAAAATGAGCAGTTTCTTTGAAAAATCTGATCTATCTAGAAATGAGGCTGAAAATATTATTTCTGAGACATTACAAAAATGTGATGATGGTGAACTGTATTTAGAAAATTCTAAATCTGAGTCAATTTTGTTAGATGATAATAAGATAAAAAATTCAAATTATACTTCTGACTTAGGTTTTGGATTTAGAGCTATTTCAGATGAAATTGTTGCATATTCACATTCTAATGAAATTTCAAAAAATTCTTTAAAACAATCTTCAGACAATTTAAAATCAACTTTAAAATCTGCTAAAGGCACTTACAATCATGCAATTCCTAAATCTAATAAAAAATATTATGATAATATAAATCCTATTGAACAAAAATCACTTAATGAAAAGATTAAAATACTTAATGATGTAAACGAATATATTCGATCAAAAAATAATGATGTAAAACAAGTTACTGCTAATTTTCTAGGTGAACAAAAATCTATTGAAATAATTCGATCGGGTGGTGAGACTTTATCAGATGTGCGTCCTTTAATAAGATTTAATGTATCTGTAATGCTCGAGAAGAACGGAAGAAAAGAGACAGGTGTTTATGGGATTGGTGGAAGACAGTCTTACGACTCATATTTAAAAGAAGATAATTGGAAAAATGTTTGTGATGAAGCTTTAAGAATTGCATCAGTTAATTTAGAAAGTAAACCCGCTCCAGCTGGTGAAATGAAAGTTGTACTTGGTCCAGGTTGGCCAGCAATTTTAATCCACGAAGCCGTCGGTCACGGTTTAGAGGGTGATTTTAACAGAAAAAAAACTTCCGCATTTCACAATTTAATGGGTCAAAAAGTTGCAAGCGAGGGAGTAACAATTGTTGATGACGGCACTATAGATAACAGGAGAGGAAGTCTTACAATTGATGATGAGGGTACTCCGACAGAAAAAACTGTATTAATTGAAAATGGAGTCTTAAAAAATTTTATGCAAGACCGATTAAATGCTCGTTTGATGAATACAAGATCTACGGGTAGTGGAAGAAGAGAAAATTATAGACACGTTGTTTTACCAAGAATGAGAAATACAATGATGTTAAGTGGCAAACAAACTCAAGAAGAGATGATTAAGTCAGTAGACAAAGGAATTTTTGCAGTTAGTTTTGGTGGTGGACAAGTTGATATTACATCTGGAAAATTTGTTTTTAATTGCACTGAGGCTTATGAAATTATAAATGGTAAGATTGGGTCACCGATAAAGGGTGCAACCTTAATAGGAGATGGTCCATCAATTCTTAAAGAGGTATCTATGGTAGGAAATGATATGATGTTGGATCCTGGAATTGGAACATGTGGTAAAGCTGGCCAAGGGGTGCCTGTTGGGGTAGCACAACCATCAATACTGATAAATAAAATGACCGTTGGTGGCACGAAACTTTAAATGGTTAAAGATCAAGAATTTTTAGAAAAAAAAGCTTTGTACTGCTTAGGCTTAGCTAAAAAATTGGGTGCAACTCAGTCAAGTGTAGTTGTAAACAATTCTGTTTCAGAAACTGTTAATTTTAGAAACAAAAAATTAGATGAGTCTAACAGGTCAGATGATCTAGGCATAAATATCACTACTTATATTGGTAAAAAAAAATCATCTATATCTTCATCAAATTTGTTAAATGATAATCTAAATACTTTGATTGAAAAGTGTGTTGAGACAACAAAAAATACACCTGAAGATGAATTTAATTCTCTTCCAGATAAAGATTTATTAGCTAAAACAATTAAGGATCTAAATCTATTTGATGATACTCATGTAGAAAATGATCAAAAAATAGATTATTTAAAAAAATTGGAGGCTTCAGCTTCAGATGATAAAAGAATTATAAATACGGAATCTAGTTTTTCTGAAAATAAATCAAATTTTATTTTAGCTAATAGCGATGGTTTTTGTAACGGTTATAAAACATCATCATTCACAGCATCTAGTGTAACGGTTGCAAAAGATGAGAAAAGCATGGAAAGAGATTATGAATATACTAACAAATGTTTTCTAAAAGATTTAGATGATGCAGAAGAATTGGGAAAATTAGCTGCCACCCAAACTATAAGAAAATTAAGTCCTAAAAAAATTGGAAGTGAAAAAATTTCTGTAATTTTCGATAAAAGAATAGCTAAAGGGATGTTGAGTACTTTTGCTAGTGCTATTTCTGCATCAGCAGTTTCTAGAGGAACTTCTTTCTTGAAGGACAAAATTAATCAGAATATTTTTTCAAAAAGAATTAATATAATTGACAAACCAGACATACTAAAAGGTTTGGGTTCAAGATACTTTGATAGTGAGGGGGTAAAAACAGAAACCCTAAAACTAGTGGATCAAGGTACTTTAAAACATTATCTTATTGATACTTACAACGGAAAAAAATTAAATCTTAAATCTAATGGAAGATGTGGTGGAACTAGTAATCTTTATTTTGATAATGGAAATATCAGTTTTAAAGATTTATTAAATTTAAATTCGAAAAGTATTTATATAACTGAAACTATTGGTCATGGAAGCAACATTGTAACCGGTGATTACTCGGTAGGCGCAACTGGGTTTTTAGTTGAACAGGGAGAATTTAAGTATCCAATAAATGAAATTACTATAGCGGGTAATTTTAAGGACATGTTTAAAAATATTACTTTAGCAAATGACTTAGAATTCAAGTATGCAACTAATTCACCAACCATGATGATTGATGGAATGGTTGTAGCTGGCAAATGAGCAATATTTGCATAATTGGTTCTGGGATTTCTGGAGCGACTATTGCAAATCTTTTAAGTAAAAAACATTCAGTAGTTTTGTTTGATAAAGCAAGAGGTCCTGGAGGACGTGCATCTTTTAAAAGAATTAAAGACAAAATAGGTTTTGATCATGGCACTCAATATATTTCACCAAAAACTGAAGAATTTAAAAAATTTACTAAAATATTAATTAAAAAGAAAATTTTAAAGATTTGGGGAGGAAAACATATTTTTCTTAATTCAAAAAAAAAAGAGGACAAAAAACATCTCAAAATTATTGGAAAAAATGGAAATAATGACATAAGCAAATATCTTTTAAAAAGAATTAATTGTAATTACCAAAGCGAATTAAAAGAAATTGATTATAAGAATAAATTCTGGCGTTTATCTTTTGCTGATGGAAAAGTTAGGTCTTTCAAAAGTTTAATTTTAACTTGCCCTTTTCCACAATTAAAAAAACTCTCAAAAAAATTCATTAAAAAATCTTTTATAAATAGATCCCTAAAAATGGATGCTAATATTACAACTATGATTGCTATTAAAAAAAACAAGAGATCAAATAGTAGTTATTTTTTCGAGGACTCAATTCTTGGTTGGGCTGGAAATGAAAATTCAAAAAAAAGATTTAAATCTAAATATGATCTATGGACTCTTCAAAGTACATTTTCATGGGCTAATAAAAAAATAAATCAAAATAAAGACAACAAAAAAGAAAATTCTAAGACTATGATTAACAAATTTTTTCAACTTTCGAAAATCAAAAAGACAAAAATTATTTATACTCTTAATCATGGTTGGAAATATTCCTCAAATTCAAAACCATTTAAAATTAAAAGCTATTGGGATCCAAAGAAAAGGCTAGGTGTTTGTGCTGATTGGTTTGTAGGACCTAGATTAGAGTCTGGGTGGATTAGTGCCCACGATTTATTTAAAAAAATTTCTAATTAAACTACTCAAAATTTTTAAGTCTATATTCCCAATTACCCATTCTTGAATAAGAAACTTTTAATATCATGGCATTTTTCTGATCATACCAAATATTAAAATCTAGCCTTTTATCTTTTGGTAAAGACATGTCTTTTGATTTGAGAGTAAAATGATCTACATTGTAAATTTTTCCATAGAGATTAATTTTTTCTTTACCTAAGAAAGTTACCACTTGTTCTTTTATACTCCCAGAAACTGGACTTATTTGAGTGTCTGCCTGCAAGATTTTATGGCTCCACCAATTACCAAGCACACTACTATTTGAAGCTTCACCATTATATGAGGATCCATCAATATCAAATTTTTTACTTTCGTTATTATAGGTAAGGTTTGTAAATTTTTTTTTATCATTTTGTAGAGTTTTAGATTTATATGAAATTAATTGATCACCTACATATTTTTCTTCACCAAATGACTCAACTTGAAAAATAGTAGCTCCTAATAATTTGACAGAAAATCTTAACTGATTAGTAATTGTTGTTTCTTCACCATTTCTTTTAAAAAAATAATAATTATATCCAATTAATTCACCATTTCTAAAAATCTCCATTTCAATTTTGTTAAATTTATTGTAGTGACCAATATGAGCTAACGAAATAAATGGAAAAATTATAACAAGTAAAATTATTGTAAACTTTTTCATTTAATAATTACATTAGAGGACTTTATCAATAATAGAAATAGCTTATTAAAATGTTTTTAAAAATAAAAAAAATACCAAAAGTTAACTGGAGTTCAAATAAACCATATAATTTTAAGCCAAAATTTTCTACATTCTTTTTCTTGTGTTTTGGTTTAATGTTGTTTGGTCTTGGCGAAGGTTTATTGATTGTATCATTTACTGGCGCTTCACCTTGGAGTGTTTTGGCGCAAGGAATTTCTATAAATCTAAATTTAAGCATTGGTACCATTACACTTTTAATTAGTATTGCAGTTTTAATTTTGTGGATACCACTGGGACAAAAACCAGGTATGGGAACTATACTTAATGCACTGATAATTGCATTAATGATTGATATTTGTATAAAGTTTGTTCCCACACCATCAAATTACTTTTACCAATTAATCTTAGCAGTAATTTCTGTAATAACGGTAGGTATTGGTGGTGGAATATATTTAGTTTCAAATCTCGGAGCAGGACCTAGAGATGGATTGATGATTGGATTACAAAAAGTTACAAATTTACCTGTAGCATCAGTAAGAGCAATTTTAGAAATCTCAGTTGTTAGTATTGGCTGGTATTTAGGTGGTACAGTGGGAGTTGGAACTCTGTTATTTGCTTTTGGAATTGGGCCGTGTGTTGCTCTGGGTCTTTTTATGGTAGATAAGCTATTTGATTAAGCAGCAGCTCCAGCTTTTTCACTTTTTTTTCTTTCATGTGGATCAAGAATAGATTTTCTTAATCTGCAAGACTCTGGAGTAATTTCAAGTGCTTCATCAGTATTTAACATACTTAATTGTTCTGCAATCGACATTTTTCTTACTGGTGTTAAAACTATATTTTCGTCTGTGTTTTGAGTTCTGATGTTTGTTAATTTTTTTCCTTTCATAACATTAATTATCATATCGCCTGGTTTTGGTGATAAACCAACAATCATTCCTGGATAAACTGGATCATTGTGAGTTACAAACATTTCTCCTCTCGCCTGTAAGTTATAAATTGCATATGCAACTGCTTTACCTTGATCCATTGAAATTAACGCTCCATTTCTTCTACCTTCCATTTCTCCCTCAAAAGGACCATAGGAATGAAAGATTCTATTAATTACTCCATTTCCTTTAGTAAGAGTTAAAAATCTACTTGTGTAACCCATCAAACCTCTCGTTGGAGCATGAAATATCAATCTTTTTTTATTTTTACCAGTATCTTTAAGTTCTATTAATTTACCTTTTTTCCTGTTCATTGAGTCAATGACTTTTGAAGAATGTTCTTCATCAAGATCCATAGTAATTTCTTCAATTGGTTCAAGTTTATTTCCATTTTGATCTTTTTTATACAAAACTTTTGGTGGGCTTACAGTCATCTCAAATCCTTCTCTCCTCATTTGAGTTAATAAAATTTCTAACATTAACTCTCCTCTACCGCTAACAACAAACGAGTCATTATCCTTATTTTCTGAAAAAGAAATACCCACATTATTTTGTGCCTCTTGGATCAATCTATTTCTAATTTGTGTACTTGTTAACTTTTTACCTTCAGTGCCTGCAAGTGGTGAAGTATTTACAGTTATTGTAATAGACATTGTAGGAGGATCAATTGGAGTAGCAGAGATGGGCTCATTAATACTTAAGTCACAAATTGTATCTGCAACATTTGCTTTTTCTAAACCGGCAACAACTACAATATCACCAGCTTCACCAACTTCTATTGGAACTTTTTTTGTACCTTCATACCTAAAAATTTTAGTAAGCCTTCCTTCGTCAACTTTTTCTCCTTTTAAGTTGATAGCTTTAATTGCTTGATTTGCCTTAGCAGTCCCTTGAGATATTCTACCAACTAAACTTCTTCCTAAAAAACTATCTGCATAAAGCAGCGTGGAAAGCATAGCAAATGGTTTTGATTTATCTAATTTTGCAGGTTTTACATGTTCAATAATTTTATCTAATAGTGGATTGAGATTTTCTCTCGGACCTTCAATTTCTAAATCGGCCCAACCAGATCTTCCACTTGCATATAAAACTGGGAAATCTAATTGTTCATCATTAGCGTCAAGACTTACAAATAAGTCAAATGTTTCATCTAAAACTTCATTCGCTCTTTGATCTGTTTTATCAGCCATACTTAATACTCTTTCAACTTCAGCAGCAAAATCTCTGTGTCCAGGTGTATCAATAATATTTATTCTTGTGTCCTTCCAATTAATCGAGGCAGGTTTAGCTAATATTGTTATTCCTCTCTCTTTTTCTAATTCTCCAGAGTCCATTAATCTTTCATCTACAACTTCATTTTCTCTAAATGAACCACTTTGTTTCATTAAGTTATCAATAAGTGTTGTTTTTCCATGATCTACATGGGCAATAATGGTGATGTTTCTTATAGTATTATTCATAAGTCCGGGTTCTTATACATATTTAAACGCTTTTGAAAACTTAAAAAAACCCATGTTATACTTGAATAAATTAGGTATTTTCTTTTTAATTTATATTTTTTCGCTTTTCACGTTTAAGTTTTCTTTTTTCTTTAAAACTTAATTTAGGTTTTTTTTTGACGCTTGAATCCTTAAATGATTTTCCACTATACCTTTTCGACATATTAATAATTCTATATCACAAATTTTTTCAAGCAAAAAAAAAGGGCAGTTAAAACTGCCCTTTTTGAATTTTTGTTTGAGATTAATGGGGATTACATTCCCATACCGCCCATTCCTCCCATACCACCCATACCGCCCATTCCACCAGGCATTCCAGCAGGAGCAGCATCTTTTTCTTCAGGTTTATCAGCTATCATTGCTTCGGTAGTTACTAATAATCCTGAGATAGAAGCTGCGTCCTGAAGAGCAGTTCTTACCACTTTTACAGGATCAATAATACCTTTAGCAAACATGTCACAATATTCCTCATTTTGTGCATCATAGCCGTGAGTTTTTTTATTCTGTTCTAATAATTTACCAACTACAACTGAACCATCTACTCCAGCGTTTTTAGTAATCTGTCTAATTGGAGCTTCTAATGCTCTTCTGACTAAATCAACACCAGCTTTTTGATCTTCACCTTTGGCTTTTACTTTATCAAGATCTTGTGCAGCATATAGTAATGCACAACCACCTCCTGTTACAATTCCTTCTTCAACGGCAGCTCTTGTTGCATTAAGGGCATCTTCAACTCTATCTTTTCTTTCTTTTACCTCAACTTCTGTAGCACCACCAACTTTAATTACAGCAACACCGCCAGCTAGTTTAGCCAATCTTTCTTGAAGTTTTTCTTTATCATAATCAGATGTTGTTTCATCAATTTGTTGTTTGATTGAAGAACATCTTGCTTCAATATCTGATTTTTTACCACTGCCATTTACTATAGTGCTGTTATCTTTATCGACTTTAACTTTTTTACATGATCCAAGATCATCTAATTTAACATTTTCAAGTTTAATTCCTAAATCTTCAGAAATTACACTACCACCGGTTAAAATCGCTATATCTTCTAGCATAGCTTTTCTTCTATCACCAAATCCTGGAGCTTTAACAGCTACAACTTTTAAACCACCTCTTAATTTGTTTACGACCAATGTAGCTAAAGCTTCACCTTCAACATCTTCTGATATGATCATCAATGGTCTTCCAGCTTGTACTACTGCTTCTAAAAGCGGAACCATTGGTTGTAAATTTGTTAATTTTTTTTCATGTAAAAGAATAAAAGGATTGTCCAACTCAGTCGTCATTTTATCACTGTTAGCAATAAAGTATGGAGACAGATATCCTCTGTCAAATTGCATACCTTCAACGACATCAAGCTCAGTTTCAATTCCTTTATTTTCCTCAACTGTGATAACACCCTCATTACCAACTTTCTGCATTGCTTTAGAAATCATACTTCCAATTTCTTTATCACCATTTGCAGATATTGTTCCTACTTGAGCAATTTCATCACTATCTTTTACTTTTTTTGCAGAAGAAACTAAATTTTGTTTAACAACTTCCACAGCCGCATCAATACCTCTTTTTACATCCATTGGGTTCATACCAGCTGTAACATATTTTACACCTTCTTTGACAATAGCTTGAGCTAAAATAGTTGCAGTCGTTGTTCCGTCACCAGCTTCATCATTTGTTTTACTAGCAACTTCTTTAACCATCTGTGCACCCATATTCTCAAACTTATCCTCAAGATCAATTTCTTTTGCAACTGAAACACCATCTTTTGTAATTCTAGGAGCACCATAGGATTTATCCATTACAACATTTCTTCCTTTTGGACCTAAAGTTACTTTTACAGTGTCAGCCAATATGTTTACACCTCTAATCATTGCTGATCTTGCTTCAGCGTCAAATTTTACAACTTTTGCCATTATACTCTCTCCTTTAACTTATATTATTTACTTGAAATACCCATAATGTCAGACTCTTTCATTATGCTGTATTCTTTACCATCAATTTTGACTTCAGTTCCTGACCATTTACCAAATAAAACTTTGTCTCCAACTTTAACATCCATTGGAATTTTTTTTCCATCTTCAGTTTTCGCACCACCTCCAACAGCAACAACTTTTCCTTCTTGAGGTTTTTCTTGAGCTGTGTCTGGTATAATTATGCCTCCAGCAGTTTTTTCGCTGCTGTCTAAAACTTCGATTAGTACACGATCGTGTAATGGTCTGAATTTCATAAGTTCTCCTTTATAAATATGCACTTCATATAGAGATTGGTAATACTATTTCAAGATATAGTTAGTGATTAAGTTACTTAAAAAATAAAGGAATTTAGGGATTTTTTGGTTTATAGATTATTTTTATGACAAAAAATTTAGATATTGAGGGTCTAAGCTCAATAGCAGACAATTATCAGCTGTTTTATATAGACCTTTGGGGCGTTATTCATAATGGTATCAAGCTTCACGATGAGGCTGTCAACGCTTTAAAAGAAATAACAAAAATGAATAAAAACTATGTTCTTTTGACAAATGCACCAAGGCCAAATAGCTCTGTTAAAAATTTTTTAGAAAATATGGGACTTGAGAGGGAAATTAGAGAACATGTTTTTACTTCAGGTGAGGCAGCATTAAATTACTTAAAAAAAAATTTTTTTGGCAAAAATTTTTTTCATATTGGACCCCCAAGAGATTTTGATTTGTTTAAGGATTTTGAAAAAAACAAATTGGATAATATCGATAAAAGTGATTACATATTATGTACAGGATTATTTGATGAAAATAATAAAGATTTAAAATTTTATAAAAATCTATTTGATAAACATTTAAAAAAAAAGATGATTTGTACAAATCCTGATTTAATTGTTGATAGAGGAAATAAGCGAGAACTTTGCGCTGGCTCAGTTGCAATGGTTTTCGAAAAAATGGGTGGCGAAGTAGTGTATTTTGGAAAACCTTATCCAGAGGTTTATAATCAATCATTTAATAACAAAGGGAAGAAAATATTGTCAGTAGGTGATAACTTAAACACTGATATAAAAGGAGCAAATTTGCTAAATTATGATTCTTTAATTATTTCAAATGGAATTCATAAAAATGAAATAGAAAAATATGGCATTGAAAAAACAGCTAAGTCATATGAAACAATTTGTAATTATATTCAATCAGAACTTAAATGGTAAAATCAATAAAAATTTATAAAAATTTTGATATAAAATTAAGTGATAAAGGTTCAATTATTTTGATTGGAAACTTTGATGGATTACATCTAGGCCATCAAAAATTGTTTAAACTAGCAAAAAATTTTAAAAAAAAATACTCTATTAAGATTGGTGTCTTAACTTTTGAGCCAATGCCAAAAATGTTTTTTGATCATAAACTTAAAAATTTTAGAATATCAAATCAAAAACAAAAAATTAACTTATTGAAGAGTTTTAATGTGGACTTTGTGATAGTTAAAA
>LUMQ01000041.1_pt2 | contig 60225 bp, 60 predicted proteins | sample 729621 | NCBI WGS metagenome assembly LUMQ01 (sample SAMN03860259, study PRJNA289734) | marine metagenome | biome: seawater column; feature: ocean; material: water; isolation source: Red Sea water column Station 12 - depth 25m | place: Saudi Arabia: Red Sea | collected 2011-10-15 | depth 25 m | reverse complement strand
AGACAAAATTAATGAAGAGTTTGGAGATCTATTGTTTTCAATCGTAAATTTAGGTCGACACCTTGGAGTTGACTCAGAAGAAGCTCTTAAAAAAACAAACAGAAAATTTACCGAACGATTCCGATTTATTGAGGATTCGATCAGTTCAAGAGGACTTAAATTAGAGGAAACACCATTGGAGGAAATGGAAGATCTTTGGCAGATATCAAAAAAAGCTTTGTCAAATTAAGTGTAAATGAATTAATAAAACTACGGTTGAGTACGCAAAATACAGTCAATCCATAATTTAAATTGCTCAATTTGGATCATTAATTGATCGACCCTAGCTTCGCTTAGCTGAAGAAAAGAAACGTTTTGTTTCTTTTGATCGTTAAAATCAAGATTTGAAACATGAATAAGAAACAGAGTATCGAGAGTATTCTTAGCATCTGAAAAATTTACGATTTCTGAGTTAATACTGTAACACAACTGCCTGTAATCAAATTCAAATTCGCGATAAATGTTGGGATATTTTGTTCGAACCTCTAGTAAACCCGGGTATATATTACAAGCCTCATCCAAAAGACATATAGATTCAGTAATTTCATTATTAATTGCTAAATTATTTTTCATACAAATCACCCTCTTGCATTTAAAATATAAATCTTACTATTTTTGTCAAGTTAAATCTTGACAATTTTACTAGGTTATTTTTAACTAGATGGAGAACAGCTAGAAAAAACATCTTGTGTAACAAAAACCGATGAAAATTGATAAAAATGAAATTCTTGAATGCCACTTTGAAAATGGAAGTGAAATAGATCAAAGCCTTATTGAATTATTGCTAATTAATCAAAGGCATAAATATTTAGTAAGTGATGAACATAAACTAGTTCAAACACTTAATTTCCAAAAGCGACTAATATTTATGAGATTGTGATGACTAAGTTTGAATTTCGAAATAAACCACATCGAGGTGGAGCTCCAGTTGGCTATCTGTCAGAACTCACAAATCTTGAGAGAAATGCCATATTATTTTTACGATATTGGTCACAGAATTCATCTATCCATCAGCACTTGCAAAATGAATTTTGGTCAGATTTAACTAAAAAGTTAGGTTTATCAAAAACAAGTAAAGCAATTGATGCATTCGATGACGCGTTCAAATTATGTATTAAGTATTCAAGACGTCCAATCATGAAGCATGAATTAGAATGCAAATGTATTGGTGGTGATGAAAGTTGCTTTGCAAATATTTTTGGATTTGCATCTGAAGGCAAAAAAGAAGACGCATTACTGCTAGCTTCAAATCTGATTGCTCCAAAATTTGCACCGTATTTGGTCAACAGTGCTGTGAAGTTTGCTAAATCAGTCTCTTACCTAGATAGAGAACAGCAAGGGTTTCAAAGCGAGCAAATACATTAATCTTCGCGAATACGTCTTATCAAAAGTTTTAATGAAGAAAAAATTCGCCATAGCAATATAAGCTTCTTCATACTCATTTTAAGTAATCGGTAAATGTCGACAAAAGGCCTTATATATATTTGCATAACATTCGTTGCACTTGCCTCTGTTGATCGCAAACCAAATTTTAATTTTGTCCCCGTTTCTGAGAAATGAAGGGATCCAAAACACCAGTCCCAGAGCGCCAACATAGCACCATAATTCTTATTGAAATGTTTATTCTCGATGGAATGGTGCAGTTGATGCTGAGCAGGAGAAATAAATATTTTTTCCAGCCACTGCCAATATGCAATTTCAATATGAGAATGTCGCAAATTGGCTCCTGCGATATTAAAAATAAACGAAAATAAATTCACTCCCAGCAGAGTAGCTAGTGAAAAATTATCTATCCCAAAACAATAAGCAAAAATTCCTATCACTGCTCCAATAACAATAGAACCTCGCAAACCATAGATTATACTTTCTACTGGATGAACACGATAAACCGTGATTGGTGTCATTGTTTCAGCTGAATGGTGAACTTTATGAAAAGCCCATAAAAACTGCCAACGATGCATACATCGATGCGTAAAATACTTAGAAAAATCATCAATGAGAAAATAAGTTACGGTGTATAGCGCGATTATTAATACACCTGGCCAGTGATCTAAAGATAGAAAACCGATTACATTTTGCTTACTCAATTGAAAAAATAGGAAAGTTGTTACTGCTCCTTGAGCGATTAAATAAGGTGAGATCAAAATGGAAATTATTCTATTTATAGCGTAGATAAAATAATCAGCCTTTGCTGATCTCGACCAAAAAATCTTTTTATCAAAAACTTTACCAAAAGCGCCGCGTAACCCAAAACCACGCCAAGCACACAGAAATACTACGGCCATCACAACAGAAATGGCCAGATAACCCACAAATATTCGTTTTTTATGATTTAAAAAATCCGCAGAAAGAGAAGTTAGATAAGTCTCAAGGTATAATCCGGATGTCGTGAGAGTTCGTATAAGATCTTCCAAGATAAATACCTATCTGCAAAAAAAACACGGCACTATTCTAACAGCGCCGTGTTTTCAAGTTATTAATCAGTTTCTGCGTTTGTATCCGCATCGGCTGAAGCACTCATTTTCGCAAGCTCATTAAGCATGTCATTACCACGTGATTTTACGCCGAACGTGTCAGCCATAAGCTTTTGGATTTTAAGCATGTTTAATTGATAATCTGACCAAGTCATTTTTCTGTCTCTTACAAAATTACCATTACCATCCACGCCTGTAACATAGCTATTATCGGCAGTTACCGGACCAAAACCAATCAATTTATTCATTTCAACTGCCGTTGATCCAAGGTTTTTTCTACCAGACTGAATTGCCATTGAAAATCCGGCAAGTTCACCCCAATGCTTTACATATTTACGGTAGCCTTTGTCATCCACGCCGTTTTCTTTCATAGCTGCTATATCTTTGTAAACGGAACCAGCATACTTGAATACGGCTTCGGCCAAAACTTTTTCCCAATTTTCTTCGATAGTTGCAGCGTGACCTTTGATGACCGCTAGTTCTGTGCTGCTTAGCTTTTCACCTTGTGCTCCAGAAATTACCTTACGACCATCAATATAAGCCTGCATTATTGCAGCCAAGTAATTTGTATTGCCTGCCTTATCAAAAGCTGCTGCGTAATACGCAGGACCAAATACCATCTCTGATTTTAGATCCACAACCCCATCACCATTTCTATCAGCAGAGGCCATGTCTTTTCTTTTTGCAATGTCATATGCGGCAGCCGGAGTTAACGCCATTGTATGAGCTGGCGCCCCAAAATAACCAAAGCCTTCATCCCATGAATGCTCTTTACCAGTATAGTGCTTACCCTCTTTATAAGGCATATCATTTGGTTTTATATCAGCGGTCATTTTTTCATCGAGGTAATTATCGACTGCCTGACTGTACTGAACAGCGCCCATTGTAAATTTAGAGATCAGTTGGGCATAATCATACCCGTTTTCTGCATCAAAGCCTTTATTTGATTTTGCAGCTCGCGAAATCATATCCTTCATGACATCAACGCCAGTATGATTGCCTGGCCATGCCGGCATCAGTCCCTTGTAGAATTTTCCTTCTAAATTTGCTGAAGATGATAGTTCACCAATTGTTGTTTGTTTGACTTTAAAACCATCTTTTGACGCAGGTGCTAAAATAGCCAGGTCTTTGGTTGGCCCTGAAAAATATTGCATCATTTGAGCTTCAACTTCCGCAGCGTTTCCACCACCGTTACCTGTAGAAGCAAGCTTTTTAAGACTTTGCTCCATGGCCTGTCTAGCTATTTGTCCACCATAAGAAACAGAGTTTGTTTTATCACCATCGTAACCCTTCAAGGTAACTGGATACGGTCCGTAAAAGTGATGCGCGGTGAGTGCCGACGCACTTATACATATGGCTAAAGCCGATGCAGTAATTCGATGTGAAATCATTTCTGTTTCCTTTTAACAAGTGTGAAAAATTTAATCCTTAGTTTTTTTGTAAGATTTATTTTTTATTGTCAAGTATTTTTGTCAGGTATTTAGTTGACAAAATTAGTCAATTATATTTACCCTTGGGTAAATCTCAAAAAATTGGATCGAAAACGTGATTAAAAAACTAGTTTACGCAGTACTGTTAATAATAAGCGCTTCAAGTTTAGTAGCTTCAGAAATAAATATATATTCTTATCGCCAACCATTCCTCATTCAACCACTTACTGATGCTTTTACGAAGGAAACAGGCGTCAAAGTAAACGTGGCTTACCTAAGAAAAGGTATGATTGAAAGAATGAAAGCTGAAGGAAAGCGCAGCCCAGCTGACGTCGTTTTAACAGTAGATATTTCAAGACTCGCTGCAGTAGTTGAGGCAGATTTAACTCAACCAGTTATAAACGAAACACTAACAAAAAATATACCTGCTATTTACAGAGACCCTGATAATCACTGGTTTGGTTTAACTACTCGAGCAAGAATTATATATGCTAGTAAGGACAAAGTGGCTGATGGAGAAGTTACGACTTATGAAAATCTGGCTGATCCCAAATGGAAGGGTCGAATTTGCACAAGATCAGGAACTAATGCCTATACTGTCGCACTCACCTCAGCGATCATTCATCATCATGGTCTCGAAAAAGCTGAAAAATGGTTAAGGTCAGTAAAAAATAACTTAGCGCGCAAGCCCCAAGGAAATGATCGGGCACAAGTCAAAGCTATATGGTCTGGAGAATGCGACATATCAATTGGAAACACCTATTACATGGGCAAAATGCTCAAAGACCCTGAACAAAAGGCTTGGGCAGATAGTGTAAGAATTGTTTTTCCCAAATTTGAAAATGGTGGAACACATGTAAACATATCAGGAATTGCCCTAGCAAAACACTCTCCAAATAGAGAAAATGCCATAAAACTTATGGAATTTTTGAGTTCTCCAGGAGCACAAAAAATTTACGCACTCGCAAATTTTGAGTACCCGATAGCACCCAATACTGAGCCAGCAGAATTAGTCAAAAACTGGGGTAGCTTTACACCAGATAACGTTAATCTGATGGATTTAGCGAAGTTAAGAAGCGATGCGCTTAAGTTAACAGAAGTGGTAGACTTCGACGGATAATTTTTTAAGTCTGTTTGTAACATAACCTGCGCTTTCCTTGGCGCAGGTTTTTTTATACAGTTATGTCAGTTACATAAAGATATAAAAATTAGGTTTTAATTCATGCAAAAGCGTAAAATAATTATTGATACAGATCCTGGTCAAGATGATGCCGTAGCGATACTGCTTGCTCTTGCTAGCCCAAAGGAAATTGAGGTTTTGGGAATTACTGCGGTGGCGGGTAATGTTCCGCTCTACTTAACAGAAAAAAATGCACGGATAGTTTGTGAGCTAGCAAATAATACCGACGTAAAAGTTTTTGCAGGCTGTGATACTCCAATGAATAGACCTCTTGTAACAGCCGAGCATGTTCATGGGAAAACTGGTCTGGATGGACCTTCACTTCCAGATCCTGAAATGCCTCTTCAGAAGCAACATGCGGTAGATTTTATAATTGAAACAATTCGAGAGAATGAAGCGGGAACTATAACGTTATGTCCTTTAGGGCCACTAACAAATATTGCAACAGCAATCGAAAAAGCACCAGACATTAAGGAAAAAATCCAAGAGATTATTCTGATGGGAGGGGCCTATTTTGAAGTTGGCAATATAACGCCTGCAGCAGAGTTTAATATCTATGTTGACCCAGAGGCGGCAGAAATTGTATTTCAATCAAACATTAAGATCACTGTCTTACCCCTTGATGTAACACATAAAGCTCTCGTTACAAAAGCAAGAAATGATGCTTTTCGAGCATTGGATACACCGGTAGGTAAAGCAGTTGCTGAAATGACCGACTTTTTTGAAAGGTTTGATAAAGAGAAATATGGATCAGACGGTGCACCATTGCATGACCCTTGTGTCATTGCATATTTACTATCGCCAGATTTGTTTTCAGGTCGTCATATTAATGTTGAAATAGAAACCAAATCAGAACTTACACTAGGGATGACAGTTGCCGACTGGTGGAAGGTTACAAATCGAACCCCAAACGCCTATTTTATTGGCAGTGTAAACGCTGACGGTTTTTTCTCTTTATTGACTGAACGATTGGCTCGCCTTTAAACTAAATATTAACTAATTTGGTAAAAAAGATCGATTACGCAAATATGAACGCTCAATTTCCATTCGACAACACCTATGCTAATCTTCCCAGCCATTTTTTTTACAAACAGAAGCCTGCTCCCGTTACAAAAGCTGAGCTGATCGCTTTCAATTCTAATCTAGCCGAAGAATTAGAGATAAAACTTCCCAACAACGGGCTAGAATTGATATTTGCAGGCCAAATATTACCAGAAGGCGCAGATCCCTTAGCGCAGGCTTATGCAGGACATCAGTTTGGCTATTATAATCCCAAACTTGGAGATGGGAGGGCACTTCTCTTGGGTGAGTTGGATACAAAATCGGGCCGATACGATATACAGCTAAAAGGTTCTGGAACAACGCCCTACTCTCGCAATGGAGATGGATTATCTTGGTTAGGTCCGGTTCTACGAGAATATATAGTATCAGAGGCCATGCATCATTTAGGAATTTCCACAACTCGATCTTTAGCAGCAGTAGGAACTGGTGATAAAGTTTTGAGAGAAACCGTACTGCCTGGGGCAATTTTAACCAGAGTCGCCAAAAGCCACATACGCGTTGGAACATTTCAATACTTTGCTCACAATGGAGATATTGAAGCTCTCGAAACGTTATACAAATACACAAAGAAGCGTCATTATGATGACGCAAAATCAATTACAGATTTTTTGAGCCGCGTAATTAATGCACAGTGTGATTTAGTTACAAACTGGCTCAGTATTGGGTTTATTCATGGTGTAATGAATACCGATAATTGTTCAATTGCAGGTGAAACAATAGATTATGGACCCTGTGCATTTTTGGATAAATATAGCGCTTCAAAGGTTTTTTCGTCGATAGACACTCACGGTCGGTATGCTTACTCAGCTCAAGCAGATGTAATTGTTTGGAACATGGCACAGTTGGCAAACGCACTGCTGCCGATAGTAAAAAACAACATTGAAGTATTAAATGAATTCAATGAGTTAATCCAAAAAATGCCAAGTCAAATTAGAAGTTTATGGCTTAAAAAATTTGGAAAAAAAATAGGTATAACCAAATCTACATCTGAGGATTTAAAACTGATAAGTGGTTTTCTAAATGGCTTGGCCTCGAGAAATGAAGATTTCACGATTAGCTTCAGAAAGCTTATAGAGGAACCAGAGTACTTTAAATCTGTAGACGCAGATTGGTATAACGCTTGGGAGTCCAGAACGTCAGACGAACCTGATCCGTTTTCAGTCATGGCTTCAGTAAATCCAAACCTGATACCACGTAATCATCAAATAGAATTTGCGATAAGTTCAGCACTAAATTCTAATTTTGAACCATTCCATAGACTAAATGTAGCATTGAAATTGCCTTACGAAAAAAATTCAAAATTCTCTGATCTCGAACTAAGTCCAACAGACAAAGAAGAGGTCGTAAAAACCTTCTGTGGGACCTAGTTCTTGCGTTACAGTTGAACAATAATATACCATAGGGCAAAGTATTTATAAATTAAAATGAAATGACTGACACAATCCTACAAAGATGCGAACAAAAAAGTTTGCGTATGACAAGCCAACGCAAAATTATCGCTCAGGTTCTAGAAGATACAGCCGATCACCCAGATGTTGAAGAATTATATACTCGAGCATCAAAAATTGATCCGACAATTTCTATTGCAACTGTATACAGGACCGTTAAGCTTTTTGATGAAGCGGGAATTTTAGATAAGTTAGAGTTTGGCGATGGCCGTGCGCGCTACGAAGACGCGGAGCGTGACCATCATGACCATCTTATTGATATAAATTCAGGATCAGTTATTGAATTTGTGGACTCTGATATTGAAAAATTACAAGAGAAAATAGCTAATAAGCTTGGATACAAGTTGATGGGGCATAAATTAGAACTTTATGGTGTTCCCTTAAAAAAGTCATAGCTTGACAATGAAAAGTTTCTGAGTGACAGCTGGGCTCTTTATTCAGGCTTAAATGGACAATCTTCGCGGTATTATTTTTATGATGTTATCAATGGCATGTTTCGCCATAGAAGACACATTTATAAAATTATTATCAATTCGGCTGCCTGCCACTCAGATTCTCTTCTCAATAGGCTTTGGCGGTGCCTTTATAACCCTGGTGCTCGCAGTACTTCTCAATGTCAATCTCATCGATAAAATATTAATCAACAAACATGTAGTGTCGCGTACAATTGCAGATCTATTTGGAGCTCTGTCTTTTACTTCAGCCATGGTTTTAATACCTATGTCTTTACTTGCTTCTATTTTGCAAGCGACACCTTTATTTGTCACGCTAGGTGCAGCCATATTATTGGGTGAAAAAGTTGGATGGCGCAGGTGGTCAGCGATCTTAATTGGTTTTTTGGGTGTATTAATTATACTCCAGCCTGGCCATGGAAGCTTTCAACTGGCATCACTTTTGGGCTTAGCAGCAGTTTTATGCTTAGCTCTAAGAGATGTAGTCACTCGAGACATGGCGACTGAAATTCCCACTTTGACCGTTACTTTTTATGCTTGTTTAGCAATGGGAAGCGCCGGCTTTATTGCCTATCCATTTTTTGGACCACCTATAATGCCCACTGTATACGAAACATCGATATTAACATGTGCTGCTATTATTGGTCTCACCGGTTATTTCTTGCTGGTTTTAGCCACTCGCAAAGGCGATGTTTCGGTTATTGCCCCTTTTCGCTACTCTAGACTTCTATTCTCTTTATGTATGGCAAGTTTAATTTTAGGAGAACAATTAACCTTGCCCATTTTATTTGGCGGCCTGTTGGTCGTTGGTTCTGGCATTTACACTTTCGGACGCGAAAGAAGATTAGCTATAGAGCAAAACACTTTGAACTAAATATCGTAAAACCACTTATGTTAACGCTAACAATAGGTGTGTACATTGAATTTAAATTTTGCTACTCCCAGCTCAAGTTTAAAAAAGGCTAAGTAAATGGGCACAATAATTGATATCCATGCTCGGGAAATTCTAGATAGTCGAGGAAATCCAACAGTTGAAGTCGATGTAACTTTAGAAGATGGCACGCTCGGCAGGGCGGCCGTTCCCTCTGGGGCATCAACCGGTGCTCACGAAGCAGTAGAAAAAAGAGATTCAGATAAAAATAGGTACAATGGAAAAGGTGTACTCAACGCGGTAGCCGCAGTAAACGGCGAAATAGCTGAAGAGCTGATAGGTTACGATGTAACTGAGCAATTATCAATCGACACATTAATGATTGAAATGGATGGCACGCCTAATAAATCACGTTTAGGTGCCAATGCAATTCTAGGCGTTTCCTTGGCCTGTGCAAAAGCTGCAGCTGATTTTTGCAACTTACCAATATATCGATATGTTGGCGGAGCAACTTCTAAAACTCTGCCGGTTCCAATGATGAACATTATTAATGGAGGCGAGCACGCCGATAACCCCATTGATATTCAAGAGTTTATGATTATGCCAGTGGCAGCTGAAAACATAAAAGACGCTATCAGAATAGGGTCAGAGATATTTCATACCTTAAAAAATGAATTAAAAAATGCACACTTATCAACTGGTATTGGAGACGAAGGCGGGTTTGCGCCCAACATTAAATCAACTAGAGAAGCTATTGATTTTATTTTAAAATCAACAGAAAAAGCTGGATATTCACCTGGCAGCGACATTTTTCTTGCCTTGGATTGTGCTTCAACAGAATATTATAGTGACAGTAAATACATTTTTAAGGGTGAGGGAAGAGAGCTAAGCAGTATCGAAAATATAGCCTATCTAGAAAGCTTAGTTAAAGATTATCCAATAATTTCTATTGAAGATGGTATGGCTGAAGATGATTGGGAAGGATGGATAGCTCTTACAGAAACACTTGGAGATAAAGTTCAACTAGTTGGAGATGATCTTTTTGTGACAAACCCCTCAAGACTAAAAATGGGTATTGAAAAAAAGGCAGCCAATTCAATGCTTGTTAAAGTAAACCAAATTGGAACTTTATCTGAAACCTTAAATGCAGTTGAAATGGCTCACCGTGCAAACTTTACGAATGTGATGAGCCATAGATCTGGCGAAACTGAAGACGCTACAATAGCGGATCTTGCGGTTGCAACTAACTGTGGACAGATTAAAACTGGTTCTTTAGCGCGCTCAGATAGACTAGCCAAATATAACCAACTTATCCGTATCGAAGAAGAGTTAGGTGACACGGCAGAATACGCAGGGCTTTCAATCTTAAAGGCTACCTAAAAAATTATCCGTCAATTTTAAAGGAAATAGCTTTTGCTGTTCTAGGCAATCGTGCTTTTTTAAGTAATTGGCGAATAGTCCAGTCTTCTTTCAGTTCTTTATTTACCTTAATCAACAAACACTTAACAATCTCAATGATCATGGTGTCATCATCTTTTAAATAATCCAATATTAGATGATCGGGATCTACCCGCTTTAAACCGTATTGATCTAATATTTGCTTTGGAAAATCTTTATTGTTCAGGGTAATAATAGCATCACATTTTCCAGCAATTGCTGCTGCTAAAACATGTCGATCGTTTAAATCTGGTAAATACAAACTCTCTTCAAGCTCTAAACTAAAATCTATTATGCTATTTTGCCAATTAGCCTTTAAAAGAGAAATTTCAGCATCGGCTTGCAATTGACCAAGTTCGCCAAGTTTTTTTGCTGATGCAGACCATTCACTCAGTATTTTCTCTGACCAAAAAACTTCATCATTTTTCGATTTAGCAGCCTCCAATAGCAAAGTCCGCATAACCGTTGGAAACAAAACACATGTATCGGCTAAATATTTCATAGCGAGAAAAAAAGAGACTTTAGATATCCATTTTCAGATAACATCGGATGAACCGGATGATCTGGACCAGCAAATCCCGTGAAAATGATAGAAGATCTTCTACCTCCATGACTGACACCCTTGATGCAAGCCTCTCTAAATTTTGATAGCGACGCAGCATGAGAACAAGAACATAGTACTAAAACACCACCCTCCTCAACAAGTTCGACAGACATCTTAGCAAGCTTCTCGTAGGCGCGAAGACCAGAGCCTAATGCTTGTTTTGATGGAGCAAATGCAGGCGGATCACATATCACTATGTCAAATTTTTTTCCTTCATTTTTTAAACGGGTTAATGCCCTAAACCCATCATCTTTTAATACTGAAAAAGCAGAGCTGAAGCCACTTGCTTCAGCGCCCTGCTCTGCCAATTTCAGTGCTGCCTCAGATGCATCAACAGCGATTGCCTCTACTGCACCACCAACCAATGCAGCTAATGCGAAACCTCCTACATGAGAAAAAACATCCAAGACAGTTTTGTTTTTGGAAATACCGGATAAAAATGCGTGATTTAGCCTCTGGTCATAAAATAGCCCAGTCTTTTGACCATGGTTTAGGTCAGCCATATACACGGCGCCATTCATTGGCACTTTTATTGGTGTTTTCGGTATAAATCCATGCAGTAAGAGCGAACAATCATCCAGGCCCTCCAACATTCTCGCACGGCTGTTTGAATTTTTGATAATGCCTTTTGGATTAAAAAGTTGTTTTAAAGCCTCAGTAATATTTTCTAGATTATTTTCAGACCAGACAGAGTTTGGTTGAATCACAAAAAAATCTCCAAATCGATCTATAATGGTTCCAGGCATTCGATCTGCCTCAGAGTTTATGAGCCTGTAGTAAGGATCCTTGAAAAAGCTTTCTCTTAATAATTTTGCAGCACTTATCCGTTTCAAAACAAGTTCTGAACCCACAATATTTTTATTATTTTTTGAAATCACTCTTGCAAAAATTTTTGATTTTGAGTTTACGACTGCAGTTGCAAGAAAATTTCTTTCGCTATCTTGTAACTCAACTATTGTACCAGGTGGTATTTTTTTGGTTCGCCTGTCTAAAACTAACTCATTATCATAGACCCAAGGAAACCCAGCCAAAATTTTTCCAGCGGAAACCTTTGGTTTTAAACGAATTATTGGATATTTTTGAAATTCATTCATAGTGTTAGTTTCACATAAAATTTTCATAGATAAAAGGCTTGTAATAGTTAAAAGTCTGCCTTGCGCAAAACCTTTCAATCTTGTACAACCTACAATAGTTAGCGCTAACATTTTTGAACTACTTTGGGGGAGAGCAGTTCCAAATCTATTTAACAAATTAATATGTTTGGATCTCAAGAGTAAAAATGCCAGTAAACAAAATACTTTTAGAAGTAACTGACAGAATTATAGAGCGCTCTAAAGAAAGCCGAGAAAAATACGTCGACAGAATGAAATCTTCTGTGGAAAAAGGTCCAAGACGTGCCCATCTTTCTTGTGGAAATCAGGCACATGCATATGCCGCAATGGGATTAGACAAAGAAACATTAGCAAACAAAAGTGTTCCGAATATTGGTATAGTATCAGCTTACAATGATATGCTGTCTGCTCACCAACCATTTCATAATTTTCCTGAGTTAATAAAAGAAGAGGCTCGAAAGCACCAAGCTACGGCTCAAGTCGCTGGAGGTGTTCCTGCGATGTGTGATGGTATTACACAAGGTGAAGCAGGCATGGAGTTATCACTTTTTTCTCGTGATGTTATTGCGATGTCCGCAGGCATAGCGCTCAGCCATAACACATTTGATACGACTATTTATCTCGGCGTTTGTGATAAAATAGTTCCTGGACTCGTCATGGCTGCTGCTACCTTTGGTTTCTTACCTGCAATCTTTTTGCCTGCAGGGCCAATGACGTCTGGTCTACCTAACGATCAAAAATCTAAAGTACGTCAATTATTTGCAACTGGTGAAATTGATCGATCAGAATTGATGAATGCGGAAATGAAAAGCTACCACGGTCCAGGAACATGCACATTTTACGGTACAGCTAATTCAAATCAGATGCTTATGGAATTTATGGGACTTCAACTTCCAGGTTCATCTTTTGTAAATCCAGAAACTCCCTTGCGCAGTGCACTCACTAGATATGGCACTAAGCGCGCACTGGATATTTCATTTTCTGGTGAAGAGTTTTGTCCGGCCTACGAAGTTTTGAGTGAAAAAGCGTTTGTAAATGGCATCATTGGACTGATGGCAACAGGAGGCTCAACAAATCTAGCGCTCCACATTCCTGCGATGGCTAAAGCGGCTGGAATACAACTTGCGATGGAGGATTTTGAAGATATCGCTATGCTTGTACCATTGATGGCTAAGATTTATCCAAATGGCCTAGCAGATGTAAATCACTTCCATGCAGCGGGCGGTCTATCGTTTTTGTTTAATGAATTACTAGACGCAGGATTGCTTCATGATGATGTGAAAAATGTTGCCGGACATGGAGCAGTCCAATACCGAGACGAAGCTAGACTTATAGAAAATAAAATAAAATTTTTACCAGGCGCTCGTAAATCTTTGAATGAAAAAATACTTCGGCCGATCAAAGATCCATTTCAAAAAACTGGAGGGTTGAAACAACTGAATGGTAACATGGGTAGCGCCATAACAAAAATCTCTGCAGTGGCTCCAGAACATAGAGTTATTAAAGCCCCTGCGAAAATTTTTCACAGTCAAGAAGAACTTAAGTCAGCTTTTAAAAACAATGAATTGAAAGAAGATACTATTTTCATAGTTCGCTTTCAGGGGCCACGAGCCAATGGCATGCCAGAGCTGCATAGCCTTACTCCTATACTAGCGACATTACAAGATCGCGGCTTAAAGGTAGCTTTAGTGACAGATGGTAGAATGTCCGGAGCTTCAGGGAAAGTTCCATCAGCTATTCATGTTACACCTGAAGCGGCTAGTGGTGGCCCTATTTCAAAGATTAGAGATGGTGATATTCTCTTTTTAGACGCGAACAATGGAATACTTGAGGTTCAAGTTGAAGACTTGGAGCATCGAACTTCTGTTTCTGTCGACCTTTCTGATAATAATTTTGGAATAGGACGCGAACTTTTCAATATTTTTAGAAAAAACGTGGGCTCAACTTCAGAAGGTGCAAACTCTATTTTGTAAAAAAACATGAATCCATATGAAGCCAGTAAAAAAACAGAGAGTTTATGTCGTTTAGCTCCGGTCATTCCCGTTTTAGTTGTGGACGATGCTAATATAGCTCAACCTTTAGCAGAAGCTCTCATAAAAGGCGGCTTAACAGTTTTAGAAGTCACGTTAAGAACCCCATCTGCCCTTCAAGTCATATCTGAAATGGCCAAAGTACAGGGTGGAGTAGTAGGAGCTGGAACAATAACAAAGGCATCAGACGTCACAGACGCAATTAACGCTGGAGCACAATTTGGGGTCTCTCCCGGCTCTACAGATGATATTCTAGAGGCCTGCGAACAGAAAAAACTACCCATCTTACCAGGTGCGGCAACATCAAGCGAAATCATGAAATTATTTAATCTTGGGTTTTCTGTTCAAAAATTTTTTCCTGCAGAAGCCGTTGGAGGTCAAAGCGCTTTGAAAGCAATTGGGGGTCCACTTCCTCATGTTAAATTTTGCCCTACAGGAGGAATAACTTATCAAAATGCCAAAAGTTATTTGCAGCTCCAAAATACTTTATGTGTTGGAGGAAGCTGGGTAGCGCCTCAAAATTTAATTGAAAATAAAGACTGGCATGGAATAACTAATCTAGCCAAAGCAGCTTCAGAAATATTAAACTAAAATTAACCTGACTTGGGCCGTTGTCGAGACTTCCACCCTCCACGCCTCCTAGGCTTAACCATAGTTAAAAGACCCTCTTCCAAAGTTTCAGTCATTGGATGCTCCGGAAAATTATTTTTGTATTTTTTTAATAATGTTTGAATGCTTGCGTTTGAATTCTGCTCCAATGGCAGACTGAGAGCCCAATCCAAAAATATACTGCGGCACTCAGAACGCGTAATTGCCTCAATGTTGTAAGCTTCTCGGATTAATGCTTTGGGATCGTCAAAGTCACCTTTCATAAGTTAATTACCTCTTTGAGCAGACAATGCTTTATCAATGATCTTATTTACCTTCTCCGACAAACTATGCAAATTCTGTCTAACTTCGGAAAGGGTCTTTTTTGAAAAAATATCAACTGGCACTTTATGATGAGAAATATCTTTATTTTTAAGCTCTACTTGCCCTTTAAACAGTATATTTAACCCAATTTGCCAAGACCATAACTGTTCAGCAGCAGCTTTTATTTCTAGAAATTCATTCTTAGTCAAAACATTTTCATTACAAAGAGTTTTAAGACCTTCTGATGTACTACGTGAGACAGAACGAGCAAACAAACATGCAGCTTGAGACAGCAGATCAATATCTTGCAAACGTCCAGGTCCTACTTTGGCGTCCCAAGGATTTAAAGACTTTGCTTGAGAAATTCTTGATCGCATTTCATTTAATTCCTTAAAGATATTATCCCTATCATACGATTTTAAAAAGGAGCCGCGAAAGCTTTCAAAATTTCCTAATAAAGTTTTGTTGCCAGCGACACCTCGAGCTCTTGTCAGTGCTAAGTGTTCCCAAACCCAAGCTTCGTTTTTTTGATAATTTTGATAAGAATTCCAAGAAGTGGCTACAGGGCCCTGAAAACCTGAGGGTCTGAGGCGCATATCAATTTCGTACAATTTTCCTTCGGTCATTGGGGCAGATATGGCGGTAATAAATGCTTTGGTAAGGCGGGAATAATATTGCCGAGAAGGAATTGACTTTAAACCTTCAGATTTGTCATCGCTACCTGAGTCAAAAATAATTATCAAATCAAGGTCGGAATTTGCATGCAAGGTTCCAGCCCCCAAGCTACCCATAGCAATCACAGCCGCTCCTTTGCCAGGTTCAGGACCATATTTTTTTGCAAATTCAACCAAAACTTCTTTCCACAAAACACTTAGGGTGACTTCGGCCAATTCCGCGTATTGAGCACCAGCACTTATAGCATCTTCCTTGGATCTTAAAAAATGAACTCCAATTCTAAATTGCCACTCTTTGCACCAATGCCGCGCCAAATCTAACTTAGCTTCATAATCGGTTTCAGCGAGCAGCTTTGCCACTAATTCATCAGCGAGATATTTTTTATTTGGCCAACTTTTCCAAAATTCAGGTGCGATAACAGACTCTAGCACAGCAGTATTTTTGACTAAGTATTCCGAGAGAGCCTCGGAAGTCCCCAAAATATCTATTAATAAATCTAAAATCTGAATATTATTTTCAAATAAAGAAAATAGTTGAACCCCTGCAGGTAATTTAGAAAGAAAGTTATCAAATGCTTTTAAAGTTTCATTTGGTCTAGAGGTTGAATTTATTTTCTTGAAGATGGAGGGTTTAAGACGCTCAAATATAGAAATCGCTCTGTCAGCTCGTAAAGCTGGGAAACTGGTCCAATTTTTTATTCGCTCTTCAAATTCTTTGGGAATTGATTGTGTTTCTATATTTTGCTCAAATTTTTGTGGCTCAAAAAAGCCTTCTATTGCAGCATTGGTTTCACTTAACCTAAAAAACAGCTCTTGTTTCAATTCATCTTTATCTTTGCTCATTAGGCTGGCGAGGCGAGCAAAACCTTGATCAGAAGATGGAAGTTCGTGTGTTTGAGCATCATTTATCATCTGCAACCGGTGTTCAATTGTTCGATGAAAACAATAATGATCTGTTAAATTTTTTACTAAATTAACTGGTAACCATTTTTTTTCCGATATTAATTTCAATGACTTAATAGTTGCCTTTGATCTAATACTTTTGTCTCTTCCACCAAAAATAATTTGGTGAGTTTGAGTGAAAAATTCGATGTCCCTAATACCACCTCGCCCCAGCTTCATATTATGTTTGGGCAAAGTAATATTTCCACTTTTTGTTTGGTAATGATCCCTTATTCGCAGTCTTATGTCATGGGCATCGGCAATTGCAGCGTAATCAAGATATTTACGCCAAATGAATGGCTCTAAATTTTTCAAAAATTTACTTCCTGCCAAAAAATCACCTGCACAAACTCTGGCTTTTATAAAAGCCGCCCGTTCCCATGTTCTACCTAGGCTGGCATAATACCTTTCTGCCGCATCAACTCCCATACAAACTGGCGTAACAGATGGGTCAGGCCTCAAACGAAGATCTGTCCTAAAGACATAACCGTCTTTTCCATTTTCATTTAAAAGACGATACATATTTTTTGTTGCATTTATAAAGGTTCGACGCATAGCTTGAAATTCTTCAGGATTAAAAATTTCCTCATCAAAAAAGCAAATCAAATCAATATCCGAAGAATAATTGAGTTCATAGGCACCTAATTTACCCATAGCCAGTATAAAAAATCCTACGTTATCTGGATTCGCATCATATTTCTTTGGAAATTTACCCTTTCTTAATTCTATATTAAACGCTGCGCACCATGCTAAATTTACGGCTTTGTCTGCGAATTCAGATAGTTTTTGTGTAACTGTTTCGAGCGACCAAATATCGGCCAAATCACATATAGCAATCCAAAGTGCTGCCCTTCTTTTTGCCAATCTCAATTTAAAATATAGGGCATCATAAGCTTCTGATTTTAGCGGGTGCAAAAGCGACAAAAGATCAAATTCTTTTTCTTTAATGACATCTACTAACCAATCCCGCTCATTTTGTATTTGTGAAAATAAAAATGGGCTGCAGGAAGCAGTTGCAGCAAAAAAATTTCTTAAATTCTCTGGAAACTCGGGAAATAGATCATAAACCTCATTAGCTATTCGTTGATCAAAAATTTTTGGAATTCGCTCAGGCTTAAATTCAAATGTCATGAACTTGATCTTTTACCCCAATTTAACTTCATTATGTAGAAATTAAATCAGTTCGTCAAAGACCATGTATTTAAATAAAGTAATTAAATAAAAAACTAAACTTACTCCAAATCAAAATAAGGAAAGAAAATTTTTCTTATAAATAACAATGCTTTATATGCTCACTCACAAACTTCATTGCCCAGTATAAAAAAATTGCTAAAGTAACAGCATGCGCCATACTTTACCCATTGCACCCCAATTCTATGTTACGGCACCACAAGTCTGCCCCTATCTACCGGATAGAATTGAGCGGAAACTATTCACTTCAATTCAAGGTGATGACGCACAGATACTCAATGACGCACTATCGCAGCAAGGCTTTCGTCGTTCTCAAAATATTTTATACAGGCCTTCTTGCAATGAGTGTTCTGCTTGTTTGTCTGCCCGCATTGATGTTAAAAAATTCTCTCCATCCAAAAGCCAAAAGAAAATACTCCGACGCAATCAATTTCTTAGCCGACGATCAAATAGTCCTTGGGCCACAGAAGAACAATACGACTTGTTTCAAAAGTATTTGCGTGAACGGCATGCAAATGGCGGAATGGCTGACATGGATGTCTTTGAATTTGCAGCAATGATTGAAGAGTCTTCCATAGAGACAAAAGTAATGGAGTATTACGACAAAAATATCTTGGAAGCTGTATGCTTAACGGATGTTCTTAGTGACGGCCTTAGTATGGTTTATTCTTTTTTTGATCCAGATAAATCAAAAAAATCATTGGGCACATTTATGATTTTAGATCATATTTCAGTCGCATTAGACTTAGGTCTTCCGTATCTATATTTAGGCTATTGGGTCCCAGGAAGTCAGAAAATGGACTATAAAGTAAATTTTAAGGGTGTTGAAATTTTTCAAAATAACAAGTGGCGAGTACTATCTGAAAACGAAGAATATAAATTAGATTTGCACCCACTAAACACTGCACCAGTTTCAGAACAAGTCTCATCACTATCTTTACCTGATAGTACGACAACTTAATCGTTCCTCTAGACGAACGGCCTCGTATACCTTATATAAATTGTCAAGATAATAAAGAGTTCGGCAATGAATGAAGTAAGTCCACCAATGGAAGGTACACCGTTGATTTCTCCCTCCTCAACGGAGCACCCACTATATAATTCTATCGTTGATGCGTGCAGAACAGTATTTGACCCCGAAATTCCAGTTAACATTTATGATTTGGGGCTCATTTATACAATTGAAATCACAGAAGATAACGATGTTAACATAATCATGTCTCTGACTGCTCCAGGCTGTCCTGTTGCTGGCGAAATGCCTGGTTGGGTAGAAGACGCTATAAATGGAACAGGCGGAGTTAGACAAGTTTCGGTAGATTTAACTTGGGAACCACCTTGGGGAATGGATATGATGAGCGACGAAGCGCGTCTCGAATTAGGCTTTATGTAGAGATGGATAAGTAGAATGTTTGCCATTCCAGGACAAAATGCAATTAAACTAACCCAAAGTGCAGTTTTGCAAATTAATAAGCTTATGGAGACTAGCAAATATTTTGGTCTGAGAGTTGGGGTTAAAAAAGGCGGTTGTGCGGGCATGGAATATACAATGGAATATGTTACCGAACCGGACAAAAATGATGAGATAGTTGAGCAAGACGGAGCAAGGGTGCTTATAGCTCCAATGGCTCAAATGTTTCTTTTTGGTACAGAAATTGACTATGAATCCTCACTACTTGAATCAGGTTTTAAATTTAATAATCCAAATGTCACCGAGGCATGCGGCTGCGGAGAGTCAATCAAATTCGAAAATATGTAAATTAATTTTTAAGTCTTATGGCTTGAAATATAATAAGTAATATGAATTTGAAAAAATATTACAATTTGTTCCTAATATATTGAGAGAGGCTTTGATGTCTAAATTAGTTGCTGGTAATTGGAAAATGTTTGGCGACCAAAATATGCTTTCTGAGATAAAGGTAATTGACCAGTATTGCCATAAAATCGACTGTGAGGTCGCAATATGCCCTCCTTTTCAATTGATTTTATCCGCACATCAACAGACGAAAAATATAAAAATTGGAGCGCAAAACTGTCATATTAATGCCAATGGGCCACATACTGGTGAGGTGTCCGCAGAAATGCTTATCGATGTGGGCGCTGAATTGGTATTAGTGGGGCATTCGGAGAGGCGCCAAGACAACAATGAAACAAATAAAATAATTAAACAAAAAGCAGAAGCTGTTCAGAGAGCCGGAGCAACTGCAGTCGTTTGTATAGGCGAAACATTAGAAGAAAGAAAAGCGGATAGGACTTTGCAGGTATTGCAAGAACAAATGCTTAACTGTCTTCCTAAAAACGTTAACCCAAAAAATACGGTCGTTGCCTATGAACCTGTGTGGGCAATTGGAACAGGTCTTGTACCAGAGATAGATCAAATTCGGTCCGCACACTCTTTTATAAGAGGTTTTCTAGCAAGTACTTTTGGGGCCGAGGCTCATAATGTCAAAATTTTATATGGTGGATCCGTAAAAGGATCGAATGCAAGGGAAATATTTTCTATATCTAATGTAAATGGAGCTTTAGTTGGTGGAGCCAGCCTTAAAAGCAGTGACTTTATAGAGATAATTAAAGCCGCATCGTAGAGGAAAAATGATACAAAAAGTTTCACAATCTCCCGTCGATGATGACTTTGTACAAAATCCCTACCCTTTTTATGAAATGTGTTTAGCTAGAGGCGGTAAAGTTTTTTGGTCAGATTATAATATGATCTCCCTTTTTAAACATGAAGATGTTTCAAAAATTCTTAAAGATAGAAGATTTGGTCGCGAATGCCCAGAAGAAAAAAAACAAGGGTACCGCAAAGAATTGGCACCTTTTTATGAGTTGGAAGATCATTCCATGCTGCAACTAGAGCCACCAAAACATACTCGGCTTCGTGGCCTAGTTTTAAGAGCTTTTACAAGCCGAAAGATTAACTCGATGACTGAAGAAATACGAACTCTGTGTGATCAGCTTACACAGCGTTTTTCTGGTAATAGAGTAAACATATTAAACGAATATGCTAATAAAATACCCGTCATCATCATTGCGAGACTTTTGGGCGTCCCAGAACAAATGAGCGACCAGTTGCTTAGATGGTCTAATGATATGGTCATGATGTATCAAGCACGGCGAACAGAAGAACATGAAGCGCGTGCCGTTAAAGCTTCCCAAGAATTTTCAATGTTTATGAGGGAATATGTTAATGAACGTCGAAATAAACCTGAAGATGACTTGATTACTCATTTGATATCAGCCGAGGAAGATGGAGAAAAGTTAACCACAGAAGAGCTAATTACCACCTGCATTCTTTTACTAAATGCTGGCCACGAAGCAACAGTACATTCCTTGGGAAATGGTATTAAAGCATTAATAGAAAATAAAGATCTTAAGATAGACTGGAAAAGTGAGGATAAAATTAATCGACTTATTGAAGAAATTTTAAGGTTTGATCCCCCACTTCATATCTTTACTCGCTATGCATATGAACAAATTGATCTTGGCGACTATACCATAAAAAAAGGTGAAGAAGTTGCATTAGTTTTGGGAGCAACAGGAAGAGATAAAACAATTTGGGAAGATCCTTGTTCGTTTGATCCTGATAGAACTATCAAAAAAAATACAGCATTTGGCGGTGGTATTCATTTTTGTGTTGGAGCCGCTCTTGCTCGACTAGAAATGCAGATAGCTTTGCCAATGTTATTCAAAGAATACCCTTACATGGAGTTCGCAGAACCCCCTCGCTATGCTAATGTTTACCATTTTCATGGGTTAGAAAAATTATCAATAAACTTACAAGGGTAGCTTTGGAGTTTCTTTGATTTGTTCCATAGAAAGAAGTGCTGTAACATTGTGAACCTTTACTTGCCGGATTAAAGACTGATAAAAATCATCATATGCTCTGGCATTTTTGACCCGAACTTTGAGAATGTAATCAACGTCTCCCGCCAACCTATGGGCTTCTTGAACCTCAGGACTCTCATTAAGGGCATCCAAAAATTTTACTTGCCATTTTGCGTCATGTTCACTTGTTCGGATGAGAACAAAAAAACAAGCCTCAAAACCCAGTTTTTCTGCATCCAGCAAAGTAACTTGAGGGCCTACGATACCCATTTCCTTCATTTTTCGAATTCTATTCCAAACAGGGGTTTTTGAAGAATTAACTTTTCGAGCAATCTCATCTAGTGACTGACTAGAGTCAGATTGCAGTTCAATCAAAATCTTTTGATCAGTAGCATCAACTTTCATTTTTCTTTCTATTTTCATAATTAACTTAGAACTTTAATCCATTTTTAAGCAAAATATGGCGGTTTTATAGAAATTTGTTCTAAAACTGTAAAGCCATGTCGTGATAATAGATTGATGTAAAACAAAATAAATTTTAGATACATTAAATCAGAAAGTTCTGTTATTATTTAGCAGAACAATCAAAACAGAATAAAATTAATGGGCTTATAAATTGAACGCTCCGCAGGCAACGCCAACACTTCCAGATGCACAAACTGTAATTGAGGTCCAACATTATACTGATCGGTTGTTCTCTTTCAAAGTAACACGTCCAAGAACACTGCGTTTTAGGTCTGGTGAGTTTGTTATGATTGGCTTGCTAAAGGAAGACGGAAAACCGCTACTGCGCGCATATTCTATTGCGTCTCCGGCATGGGATGATGAACTAGAGTTCTACTCTATAAAGGTTCAAGACGGTCCACTGACCTCTAAGCTGCAGCATATTAAAAAGGGTGATCAAATTATTTTAAGACCTAAGCCTGTAGGTACATTGGTGCATGACGCCCTGCTACCAGGTAAAAGAATTTGGTTGTTTGCGACTGGAACAGGAATTGCGCCTTTTGCATCTATTTTAAGAGAACCACAAACCTATGAAGACTATGAACAAATCATTTTAACCCACACCTGCCGTGAAAAAAATGAGTTAGCTTATGGGGAAAATTTAATTCAGGAAATACAAAACGGCGGACTAATGTCGGAGTTAGTTGGTGAGGATTCTCTTAAAAAACTGATATATTATCCTACCACCACTAGAGATCCGAGCAATCAAATGGGCCGGATTACAGATTTGCTAAAAAGTGGAAAACTGCTTAAAGACTTAGGAATTGAAGGGATCTCAGAGCAAACAGATCGTGCAATGGTCTGTGGATCTTTAGGTTTGAATACTGATTTGAAAAAAATCCTTGAAGGATTTGGGCTTAAAGAAGGTGCTAATTCAGAGCCAGCTCATTATGTTGTAGAGAAAGCATTCGTAGGATAGCTAGAAAAAGAAATATTTATGTTTAACCTAATTTTTCAAAATAAATTCAATAAAAAAAAATTGTGTCTTGAAAGAGCAAATCAGCATGACTATTTTGCGCTCATATGTAGAAAAACTAATAAAGGAACAAAGCAATAGCCCGTAAACCGCACAACGCGCCCCCCTCGCGCGAAACTGGACCCAGAGTAAATGATGGCATCCAGAGCCCAGAAGTCCGACTAATAGGTGCTGAAGGAGAAAATGAAGGGGTAGTTTCCCCAGAAAAGGCTTTATCAATGGCAGAAGATGTTGGCTTAGATTTAGTCGAAATTTCACCCAACGCTAATCCTCCTGTCTGCAAAATAATGGATTTTGGAAAATATAAATACGAGCAGCAAAAACGCGAGTCCGAGGCCCGTAAAAAGCAAAAAATAATCGAAGTTAAGGAAATAAAGTTCAGACCTGGCACGGATATACACGATTACGATGTAAAAATGAGAAGCGTCTATAAGTTTTTGGGAAATGGGGACAAGGTAAAAATTACTATGCGGTTTAGAGGCCGAGAAATGGCCCACCAAGAACTTGGAAGAGAATTACTTGAAAGAGTAGCAGAAGATGTGAAAGATTATGGGAAGGTTGAAAATATTCCTAAATTAGAAGGTCGACAGATGACCATGATGATAGGCCCTTTGCCAACTAAGTGAATTAATTTGCTAATTAAAAAGAATTTAAGGCGATTTTTACGCCTTATTTTTTTCACCTTTCCTTCTGGGAGATGGGCGGGACTTCATTTCTTTAAGTAATCCACCGATAGACATCTCTGCAAAGTCTTTTTCATCAGGCAAAAAACCACAAGCGATCCGAGACAAAACCCAATCTGCTCCATTTATCGCCGGTGAGCGAGCACAGCCGGGAAGCCCAATGACGCTTGAACCCTTTAAATCTCCTAAAAATAACAGATTTCCAGGATCAACAGGCATACCAAATCTTCCCACTGTTCCACCACACATGCGAATAGCTTCTGGCGCTATGTCAAAATAGTCTGATGTCGCCGAAGCCGTTAAAATCAAAATCAATTCTGATTGGAGATTAGCCAAACTTTTCGCTAAGGCATCAAGGGAATGTTTAGAAAAGATAACTTTTTCTAGTGAAATATTTAGATTTATTAGTCTTTCTTTTATGGCATCAATACGAATTTTTTCTTTTTGGTCATCATAAAAACTTATAGATCCAGAGATCAGCCGGCAGAATTTTTGAACAGAATTTTTGTCGACTGCGTAGCTAATAATTTTTATAGTCGCAATCAAGCCACCTTTTTTTATTTGTTGGAAATCGGGCACTGTTGCTATGGTGATCATATGGTCCACCATATTTGCATCAACAATTGCCTGCTTTTCCAAACGAACTACACCAGCTTGCTCAGCCACTAAATTAACTCTACCCGTTCTGGATCTTTTTATTGAAATTCTACCAATTTTTTCATGGGAACAAATTGCCTGTGCAATTATCAAAGCTGCGTCATTTTCACTTATGTCGAAATCCTCTAACCGCGCAACTTTAACCACATTAATTCCATTCCTGTACAATTCTTTACAATCTGCCTCACTGAGAGTGTGACCTTTGGGAAATTTGAGAGCATTTAGATTAATGGCGTGGGCAAGCATACATCCAGATGCATTTTTAACATCTGTGTCACCAAAAATCATTTTACTAACCGCAAATTGGCAATAACCTCTGAAAGAATTGAAATTGCAATTTCTTCTGGGGATGATGCACCTATATCTAGCCCTATTGGACCGTTAATCCGATTTATTTCTTTTTCAGTAAATCCAGCGTTTTTGAGTCTAACTTTTCGCTGCTCATGGGTTTTCTTAGAACCCAACGCTCCTATATAAAAAGCCTGGCTTTTTAAGGCTATGTGTAATGCGGGATCATCTAGTTTAGGATCATGTGTTAATAGAATAACAGCAGTTCTAGAATTTGGCTCTGAATTAGACAAAGCTATGTCAGGAAAGTCATTAGATATTTCAACACTGAAAAATCTTTCTCTATTGGCAAAACTTTCTCTTGGATCAATTATCCTAGGCAAAAACCCAACTATTTTTGCCATTGGCACAAGAGCTTGAGCTATATGAACCGCCCCCACTATATCCATTTTCAGCTTGGGCGAAAACACATTTAAAAATGTTATTTTGTCCTCTTTGAACCCTGATCTATCACTACGGATCCTGTCTTCGTAGCCTTCATAAACTAAACTACGACGGAAAGTTTCGATATTGATTTCATAAATAACAGAACGATCTTTGGCGATTGCATCAACTAGCTCTTTCAGAAGCTCAATTGGAAACTGCTTTCCAATTGGTTCAACTAGAACTCGCATTTTTCCACCACAAGCCAAGCCAACGGCAAAAGCATCATCATCACTGACACCATACTCTAGCACTTTTGTCTGGCCATCTTTTAAAGAGTCTAAAGCTTCTAGTACTACTGCACCCTCAACACACCCACCAGAAACTGAACCTTCCATTTGTCCAGCGCCTGAAACAACCAGCTGAGAGCCAACTCGACGTGGAGCGGATCCCCATGTATCAATCACGGTAACCACCACTGCTCCCATACCTTTTTCATGCCAATCAGCGGCAAAGTGGAGCACGTTATCAAATTCTAAGTTCATAATCTACTTGATCCAAATGAACTGACTACATTTTTGTTCATACCAATAAGTTAGCTAGATTAATTTCGCAAACAACTCAAATCCAAAAGATAATACAATCTTTAACTAGAAAGCCCCCAAAATATTGTGTAACGCCATGACATGGTAAAAGAAATTGTAATATCTCGGCCAGATGATTGGCACCTGCATTTAAGAGATGGCGATTTACTACCAATAACTGTAAATGAAACAGCTAAATCTTTCGCACGGGCCATAATCATGCCTAATTTAGTTCCACCAGTTACCAAATTAACCCATGTAAAAAATTACAAACAACGCATAATAAAGGCTCTAAAGCCAAATATGTCTTTTGAGCCTCTTATGACACTTTACATGACAGAAGAAACGAACCCTAAAGAAATTGAAGAGGGTTTTACAAAAGGTTTAATATCGGCTGTAAAATTATATCCAGCCGGAGCCACAACAAATTCTGGATCTGGCGTACGAAACTTTGAAAAAATTCAACCTAATCTCGAAATGATGGCAAAAGTAGGTTGCCCTCTGTGTATTCATGGAGAAGTAACTGACAACAGCATTGATATTTTTGATCGAGAAAAGGTCTTTATAGACACAATTTTGGAAAAAATTAGAACTAAAAATCCAACTCTCAAAGTTATTCTGGAGCACATTACAACGGAGGATGCTGTTGAATATGTTTCTTCAGCAAACGAAAACCTAGCGGCAACAATTACAACACATCATCTTGCCATTAATAGAAATGATTTGCTTGCTGGTGGAATAAAACCTCATTTTTATTGCTTGCCAGTCGTAAAACGTGAATCTCATAGGCTAGCTTTAGTAAAAGCCGCAACGTCAGGATCCCCTAAATTTTTTCTAGGAACAGATAGCGCACCCCATTTAGATGATGACAAAGAAAGTGCATGTGGATGTGCTGGCTGCTTTACTGCTACAAATACATTAGAAATTTTGGCACATATTTTTGAAGAGCAAAAGTCATTGAATAAATTAGAATTATTCATATCGATTAATGGAGCCAATTTTTATGGTAAAAAAGTCAACATGGAAAAAATCAAACTTTTTAAAAATGATACACCCACATTATTTCCTAAAAAATTAGCAACTCCCCGCGGTAAGCTGACTATATTTAAACCTAACTTTGAAACGTACTGGGAAGTAAAAAGTGAGTAATAAATTAAAAAATCTCAGCAGACGTAAAGGACTTAAAAATGATCTCATCAAATTATCCATCTAACACAGAGATCGCACGATTGACTGCAAGAATGTTGCTTGAGGTAAAAGCTGTCCACTTTAATTCAAAAAACCCATTTGTTTTAGCTTCTGGTCTACCTAGTCCGACATATATTGATTGCAGAAAATTAATTTCTTTTCCAAGAGTACGATCAACACTTATGGATTTCTTAACTGTGACAGTACTGCGTAATGTTGGGTTTGAGGCTTTTGATAATATTGCTGGCGGAGAAACAGCCGGGATACCTTTTGCAGCTTTAGTGGCTGAGAGAATGGGTTTACCGATGAGCTACATTCGGAAAAAACCAAAAGGCTATGGTCGTAATGCTCGAATTGAAGGCGTGATCACCGAGAATCAAAACGTTTTGTTAGTAGAGGATTTAACAACAGACGGTGGCTCCAAGCTTTCTTTTGTTGAGGCAATCCGAGAAACTGGCGCTAATTGCTCCCATACGGCAGTAATTTTTTATTATGGTATTTTTCCCGGTACAGAAGAAACTTTAAGTAAAAAAGACATTACTTTACATAGTCTATGCACTTGGTGGGACGTGTTTGAAGAAGCTAAAAAAAATGAAGACTTTGACGCCCAAACATTATCTGAGGTTAAACGGTTCCTAGAAGAACCTCGAAAGTGGCAGGAAAAAAGGTCGCAATAATTAGCTAAAAGATTTTACAGGTATATTGGCTTTCTTTTTACCACATATAGTGTTATGTTTATTTCATTAACTAGATGTTGTAATTAACATGTTATCCACATAGATATACATTTTGCCTCTGGTGTCAGTTGAAGTTATGACGAAAGAGTCGATTCTCAAGGGTGCACATGAACAAGTTTGCAGAAATCAGCGCTTCTAATAATACTGACGAACTTATGCCACATTCCATTGAAGCTGAGCAGCAGCTTCTTGGTGGATTATTGAATAATAATGATCTCTATTATTCGCTAGAGGATAAAGTAGACCCTGAACATTTTTACGATCCGGTTCATTCTCGAATTTTTGAAATTATCTCTACTAGAATAAAAGATGGCAAACTGGCATCCGCTGTAACCGTAAACACTTTTCTCACTGAAGACGAAGGCCTTAAAGAACTGGGGGGCAGTTCTTATTTAGCTCAGCTCATGGCCGGATCGGTAGCAAGTTCAGCAATTAAAGATTATTCAAAATTAGTTTATGACCTGGCCATCAGAAGAGAACTAATAATTTTGGGTCAGGAGATAAGTTCTCGAGCTCAATCCATTAAAGTTGACGAACAACCAGAAGAACAAATTATTTTAGCTGAACAAAATCTTTATAAAATTGGAGATAGTGGTAAGTCGGAAACTGGCTTTAAATCGTTTCTTAAAGCTCTAGGAGAAGCGGTTCAAGTTGCCAATGCTGCACATCATCGGGACGGAAATCTAGCTGGAATATCAACAGGTTTCATTGATTTGGATAAAAAAATGGGTGGTCTTCATTCCTCTGATTTAATAATTTTAGCTGGCCGTCCGTCGATGGGAAAAACTTCGCTTGCTACTAACATTGCATATAATATAGCTAAGTCTTTCAAAAAAAATGATAACGCTGATGGAACATCAGAAACAGTTAATGGTGGAATAGTTGGTTTTTATTCATTGGAAATGAGCGCTGAACAATTAGCCGCCCGTATTTTATCAGAAACAGCTGAAATTCCATCTGAGCAAATAAGACGTGGTGATATGACTGAAAGTGAATTTCGTAGGTTCGTTGAAGCCGCTAAGTCTATTGAAAGCTCACCATTATTTATTGACGACACCCCAGCGCTGACAATTGCCCAACTTGCCTCCAGAGCTCGACGCTTAAAACGGACACATGGTCTTGATGCTTTGATTATTGATTATTTGCAATTAGTTCGCGCCGGCTCGAGCAGAGATAATAGGGTAAATGAGATATCTGAAATCACCCAAGGCTTAAAAGCTATTGCAAAGGAATTAAATATCCCAGTGATTGCTCTTTCTCAATTATCGAGACAGGTCGAAAATCGAGACGACAAGAGACCTCAACTTGCTGACTTACGAGAATCAGGATCTATTGAACAGGATGCCGATGTAGTTTTATTTGTTTATCGTGAGGAGTATTACAAAGAACGTGAAAAACCTAGTGATCACGATCTAGAAAAAATGGCAATCTGGCAAGAAGAAATGGATCGGCTACATGGACGAGCTGAATTGATATTAGGTAAACAACGACACGGTCCAATAGGAACAGTTGAACTTAGTTTTGAAGGTAAATACACACGCTTTGGGAACCTTGTGAAACCTTGGCAACAGTAATTAAACTAAGTTATTCAAACGCTATGAAGATGATTTAAGGTTTTTAGGAAAAGTTCTTTAATTTGTTGGTTTTCCTATTTTTTTTAGGCTACTGTTTCACTAAGTATTCAAGCTAAAAATTCGATTTTTTACAAATGGCAACAGCAACAGCAACAATTGATTTAAATGCTATACGGCAAAACTGGCAAAAATTGCGAAGGTTATCAAGTGGGGATACCGCTGCAGTTGTTAAAGCAAACGCATATGGCTTAGGAGTAAAACAAGTAGCGTCGGCTCTTTATAATGAAGGTGCGAGAATATTTTTTATTGCCACTGCGGAAGAAGGTGCTGAATTACGGTCTATTGTGGGGAAAATACCAGATATCTATATTTTTTCGGGCCACATGACCGGTGATACGGACTTAATAAAAAATTATAGCTTAATACCTCTTATCAACTCCATAGAGCAACTTTCTAGGCATTGTGAACTGTCAAGAGAACAAAAGTTTGGAATTCAGCTTGATACAGGTATGAACAGATTGGGAATGGAACCGATGGAATGGGAAACTGTTAAAGAGCTTACTCTGTCTCTAAATCCTGTTTTAATTATGTCTCACCTAGCCTGTGCAGATGAGCCTCGCCATGAAATGAATGCAATGCAGTTGCAAAACTTTCGCAGACTTACAGATAAGATAAATGTTAAGAAATCATTATCAGCTACGGGTGGTATTTTATTAGGCCCCGAATACCATTTTGATCTGACAAGACCAGGAATTGGAATTTATGGTTGCTCACCAATGCAGGATTGTTTTTCTGTTTTGAAAATTGAGATACCAGTAATCCAAATTAGAGATATAGGGAGAGGCGAAACCGTAGGATATGGGAACACTTGGACGGCGCCATCTAAAAGAAAAATAGCAACAATTTCAGCTGGTTATGCTGATGGTATTTTTCGATTATTGAGCACTAATACAAGATTATATTTTCAAGACATTGGTTGTCCAATAGTTGGTAGAATTTCCATGGATTTAATAGGAGTAGATATAACCAGTCTAGACGTTGAGCCAGAAAAACTAGAATTAATTAATTCACAACAAACAATAGACAAAATAGCTGGTGGAGCGAAAACTATTGGTTATGAATTTTTGACTTCACTGGGCAATAGATATCATAGGAACTATAAAGGCTTGGTTAAATGATACGTCTGACAGCTCGAACCGGCAGGTTATTTTTAGAACTTTGTAGTTTTGTTGGTGAACTAATAATATTTTGTTTCCGTATTTTAACCAACTTATTAGTACCACCATTCTTCCTGCGAGCATTTTTTTCATCCATAATACAAATAGGCTGGCTATCTCTTCCAGTAGTTGGAATAACTTCGTTTTTTACCGGGGGGGCCTTAGCTCTTCAAATTTATGCTGGTGGTGCCAGGTTCAATGCTGAAGAAGTTGTCCCATCTATAGTGGCGATTGGTATGGTTCGCGAACTTGGTCCCGTTTTAGGAGGTTTGATGGTAGCTGCGAGAGTAGCAAGTTCAATTGCTGCAGAAATTGGAACGATGAAAGTAACGGAGCAAATTGATGCCCTAATTACCCTCTCTACTGAACCAATTAAATATCTAGTAGTACCCAGGGTAATAGCCGCCGTTTTAGCTGTGCCAGTCTTGGTAGGAGTTGGAGATTCTATTGGAGTCCTAGGTGGTTATGTGATCGGGACAACAAGGCTTGATTTTAACAATGCTATATATCTTATAAACTCAATAAATTACTTAGAATTTTGGGATGTATTGAGTGGCCTCATAAAAGGTGCAGTTTTTGGTTGCATAATATCTGTAATGGGTTGCTTTTTTGGTATGCGATGTGAAAAAGGAGCTAGAGGCGTTGGACAGGCAACGAAATCAGCAGTTGTTTCAGCATCCGTTTTAATTCTTGCAGCGAACTACTTTCTGACCGAGGCTTTCTTTTCATCATGATAGAAGTTTCTGACCTACATAAATCTTTTGACCAAAATAACGTATTAAAAGGCGTAAACCTTAAAATTAGTGATGGGAAGTCGATGGTGATCATAGGAGCATCAGGACAAGGAAAATCTGTCATTCTAAAATGTTTGCTGGGATTAATTAAGCCTGATAAAGGGCTAGTTTTGTTAAATGGTATCGATCCAAATAGTAAAGAAAAAAATATTGCATTGGCAAAAATCGGAATGCTTTTTCAGGGTGGCGCGTTATTCGATAGTTTGCCGGTTTGGCAGAATGTTGCCTTTAGATATTTAAACGGAAAACGAAAAATTAGTACTAGCGAGGCGCGCAAAATTGCAATTGATAAACTAAACCGCGTAGGTTTAAAAGATAGCTTTGCTGATAGTTTCCCTTCTGAATTATCGGGTGGAATGCAAAAGCGGGTAGCTCTGGCAAGAGCCATTGCCACCGAACCTGAAATTATATTTTTCGACGAACCAACAACTGGTCTAGATCCAATTATGGCTCAAGTAATAAATAAATTGATACGAGAACTAGTGGTGGAAATGGGTGTTACAGCTGTTACAATAACACATGATATGCAATCAGTTAGATCAATTGCAGATGAGGTTGCGCTTCTTCATGCCGGAACCATCCAATGGACGGGCCCTTTGAAAAACATTGATAAATCAAAAAATAAATATCTAAACCAGTTTATTTCCGGCTCTGGAAAGGGTCCCATAGAAACTTTACGATAATGACGGATCTCTTCCAGCCATCTCCATTTTTTCTTTTTGTAATTTTTTTTAAAACAGCGGTTTATATCCCGCTATGCATGGTTTTGGGCCTATTAATGAGTTTTTATAGCCAGGCTAAACCACGCCTATTTGCGCTGGCCATTACATTTATTTGTTTAATTACAATCTATGCTCAAAACCCTTTGTTTATATCAATTAAAGACTCAAACCCCTTTAATTTGATCCATACTATTTCAAATTTAGCAAATGGATGGTTTTTGCCTTTTTTTATAAGTTTCCTCTTCTTAACTCGAATATCATTATTTAAGTTTTCAAATTCTATTTTAGAAACATGTTTTCTAATTATTTTTATCCTGACATTTATAATGTTTCTGTTAACAACATGAGTTGAAATTAAATAAAATTTGCTCTTGCTTCAGACTCGTGCCTTTGGCACATGAATGTATGTCTAATTCTAATTATTCTTGTACCGCTTGCGGAAATATAACTTCTAAATGGGCTGGCAGATGCGAAGCATGTGGTGAGTGGAACAGTATTTCGGAAGACACCGGGTTATCTCAAGGGCCAACAAAAACTAGTTTAGGAAGATCCAGAGGCCTTTTCATACCTTTAAATAACCTAAAAAGTACAGACAAGCCCCTACAGAGGATTAAATGTGATTTAGATGAATTAGATAGAGTACTAGGGGGAGGTTTGGTGCCCTCCTCTGCTATTTTGGTAGGAGGTGACCCCGGTATTGGGAAATCCACCCTTTTGTTACAAGCTGCCGCAAAGTTTGCAATAAATGGATTAAAAACTTTATATCTGTCAGGAGAAGAAGCCTCATCACAAGTAAAATTAAGAGCAAAAAGACTTGAGTTAGAAGAGTCACCAATACAATTAGGGTCAGATACTAACCTGCGAAATATTCTAACAACTCTAGAAAAAGAAAAACCGGATTTAGCTATAATTGACTCAATTCAAACCATTTGGTCAGATAAAGTTGAAAGTGCACCAGGAACAGTAAGCCAAGTAAGAGCAGCAGCTCATGAACTTACATCTTTTGCAAAGAGAAGTAATACAAGCATAGTTTTGGTGGGACATGTTACAAAAGAAGGTCAAATAGCAGGGCCACGTGTTGTTGAACATATGGTTGATACAGTACTTTATTTTGAAGGAGAAAGAGGCAACCAATTTCGTATTTTAAGATCAGTAAAAAATAGATTTGGCCCTGCGGATGAAATAGGCGTTTTTGAAATGACAGGATTAGGCCTTCAACAAGTCATCAATCCATCAGCACTATTTTTATCTTCAAGAGGAGCTCCTAGCGCTGGATCTTGTGTCTTTGCTGGCATCGAAGGAACTAGACCTTTGTTAGTAGAAATCCAAGCGCTAGTTTCGCCAACCCCACTCTCACAACCAAGGCGAAGCGTAATTGGATGGGACAGTAACCGACTGGCCATGATATTGGCCGTTCTCGAGGCTCGATGTGAAATTCAATTTTCAGGATTGGATGTTTATTTAAATGTTGCGGGAGGTTTAAAAATTTCAGAGCCGGCTGCAGATCTCGCCGTTGCCGCAGCTTTGATTTCAGCTAGAGAGAATATTATCATCCCTGAAAGTTATGTATTTTTTGGCGAAGTTTCACTATCAGGGGCCATAAGATCAGTTGGCAAAATGGAAAATAGGTTGAAAGAGGCTGAAAAACTTGGTTTCAAGCAAGCTGAAGGCCCTAAAAACATTCAGTCAGTAGAAGATTCAAATTTAGAAGTTTTTGAAAATCTGGACCTTTTGTCCTTCGTAAATAAATTGGTAGATGATACAAAAAAACAAACCCTAGGGACCTGAATGCAGATGACAGATTTCAATATTGTAGATGGCGTCATTTTGGCAATAGTTATAGTCTCATCTCTTCTGGCCTATTCACGTGGACTTGTAAGAGAGTTAATGTCGATCGCTGCGTGGATAATAGCAGCGGTATTAGCCTACTTGTTTGCTCCCGAAGTTATGCCATTCATCCAAGAAATCCCTTACGTAGGACCTATTTTATCGGACAGTTGCGAATTAGCTATTTTAGCATCGTTTGCAGCCGTATTCGCTGTGGCTTTAATGCTTGTCTCTTTCTTTACCCCACTTTTATCAGTTGTCATCAATAAGACGGCTTTAAATAAACCCGACCAAGCTTTGGGGTTTATATTTGGGGTCTTGAGAGGAATCGCTCTAATTGCAATATCCTTTTTTGCTTATCAAACAATATTGAGCACAGGTACTTTTATCATTTTGGAAGAAAGTCAATCGGCACGTGTGTTTGGGGGCATGGCAGATGATATAGCGGAAAAAAACCCTGAAAAAGCACTAGGATGGCTGACTCTGCAATACGAGCAATTAGTTTCAGTTTGTGAAAATTGATTGATACTAAATACTCGGAAATATCCCTTTTGTTATGGTGACAGAGTTTATTAAACAGTTTAAAAATTGAGATGTTCTTTGTGAATCGGAGATGAATTTTTGACGTCAGCTTATATTAACCCCTTTGACTTTGATAAATTGAAAGAAGAATGCGGAGTCTTTGGTGTCGTTGGAGTGAAAGATGCATCAAATTTCGTTGCGTTGGGTTTACATGCGCTGCAGCACAGGGGCCAAGAAGCTGGTGGAATAGTTTCTCATGATGCCAATCTCGGTTTTAATTCAGCTCGTAGATTTGGCTACGTCCGAGATAATTTTACTTCCAAGTCTGTTATGAAAACGTTACCCGGCCCAATTGCGATTGGCCACGTTCGGTATTCAACCACAGGTTCAAAGTCTGCGGCGATAAGAGACGTTCAACCGTTTTTTGGAGAGTTTGCGATGGGAGGTGCAGCTATTGCACACAATGGCAATATAACGAATGCAGACGACTTAAGGAGGGAGCTAATTGAACGAGGGTCGATTTTTCAAAGTTCCTCAGACAGTGAATGCATAATTCACTTAATGGCACGATCGTTACAAAGAAATATTCCAGAAAGAATGGAGGATGCTTTGCGTCGTGTGGAGGGAGCATTTTCGGTAGTTGCAATGACAAGAACAAAACTAATTGGTGTTCGTGACCCTTTAGGTGTAAGGCCACTTGTTTTGGGCAAAATTGGAGATGGTTGGGCCCTGTCGTCTGAGACATGCGCTTTGGATATCATTGGAGCAGAGTTCGTTAGGGAAATAAAACCTGGTGAAATGGTAGTAATACAAAATAGTGGCGTCGAAAGTCATTTTCCCTTCAAGCCGCAAAACAGTCGTTTTTGTATTTTTGAACATGTTTATTTTTCAAGACCAGACAGCATTATTGGTGGACATTCAGTTTATGAGACTAGGCGACAAATAGGCGTAGAGTTAGCGAAGGAAAGTCCTGTTGCAGCTGATTTAGTATGCCCAGTTCCTGATAGTGGAACACCTGCAGCAATTGGCTTTAGCCAAGAGAGTGGCATTCCCTATGCAATGGGCATAATTAGAAACCAATACATGGGCCGTACCTTTATCGAACCAACAGAACAAATAAGAAATATGGGCGTAAGATTAAAACTAAATGTAAATCGTGCGCTAATTAAAGACCGCCGCATAATTCTAGTAGATGACTCTGTAGTCAGAGGCACAACATCAAGAAAAATAAAGGAAATGATCTTAGACGCTGGTGCAAAAGAAGTCCATTTTAGGATTGCCTCTCCACCTACAGCTTGGCCATGCTTTTATGGCGTTGATACTCCTCAAAGAGAAAAATTGTTGGCCGCGACAATGTCAGAGGAGGAAATGCGGGAACATCTTTCCGTAAATAGCTTGAAATTTATTTCTCTTGACGGATTATATAGAGCCGTTGGTGAAACAAATGGAAGAAACCCGAAAAAGCCACAGTATTGTGATGCTTGTTTCTCAGGTGAATACCCAGTTAGCCCAAGCGATATGATCAAAAAAGGCTTTATGTTGAAAGCTGCGGAGTAGCCTATTTATGTCTAAACCAGTTGCACTTATTACTGGAGCCTCAAGAGGCTTAGGTGCCGAACTATCTAAGATTTTTTCCTTAACTCACCATATAATTGCAGTGGCCAGGACTATAGGAGCGCTTGAGGCCTTAGATGATGAAATTAAATCCAAAGGGGGTTCTTGTACTTTAGCGCCCATTGACTTGACCGATGAAAAGGCTACAGCACAACTTTGCAGATCAATATTTGACCGTTGGGGCACCTTAAAAATTTGGGCTCATACAGCTATTCATGCCGCTCCGCTCGGACCTGTAATGACAATCGATAGTAGTGATTGGAATAAATCTGTGAAAAATAACGTCACTGCGCTTGCTCATTTTATACCAATGGTAACCCCATTACTTGGAGATGATAGTGAGGTTATTTTTTTTGAAGACAAAACAATTATGAAAAAATTTTCTTCGATTTATGGAGCAACTAAAGCCGCTCAAATTCATATTGCAAAAACCTGGCAAAATGAAACTAAATCAACTGGGCCACGGATTCATATTTTTCAACCCAACCCAATGCCTACCGCACTAAGAGGTCGCTTTTATCCAGGGGAAAATCGAAACGATTTACAATCTATTGACTTAGAAGCAAAAAGGCTCGTTTCACTTTTAGATATGTGATTTAAGTTTGAGAAATCATTATTAAGGATTATCATGAGAATACTTATAACCAACGACGATGGAATAAATGCACCTGGACTAAAAATATTAAAAAAAATTGCTCTTCGTTTGACTAATGAAGATAATATTTTTACAGTTGCGCCTTCTAGTGAAAGATCAGGGGTTGGGCATTGTATAAGCTATACCAGCCCAATGATGATAACTGAAATTGAAAAAAACCGTTTCAGTGTAGACGGCTACCCAGCAGACTGTGTTCTCGCAGGCATATATCACGTATTTAATGGTCAAAAGCCAGATATCGTGCTCTCCGGAGTAAATCGGGGTAATAATTCCGCAGAAAACGTTTTATACTCAGGCACTATAGGGGCAGCTATAGAAGGAGCCCTACAGGGAATTAAATCAATTGCTTTATCTCAATATTATGGTGAGAAAAATTTGAAGTTAAACAATCCTTTTGAAGCAAGTGAAGTTCATGGGACAGAAGTGATAGATGATATCTTAGGAAAAGAACTGCCGCAGAAAAACGGATACCAAATATTTTATAATGTAAACTTCCCACCGACCGCAGCGGCTGATGTACGTGGAGTGAAATATGTAAAACAAGGGTTACGGCCAAATTCTTTTTTCTCAACAAAAACTCATAAATCATCTTCTGGAAGAGATTTTTTATTTGTAGAGGGCGGTAATCAACACACTATTATGAATGATAATTCCGACGCAAAGATGAATATGGATGGTTATATTTCAGTAACTCCAATGAAAGCCGATTTGACAGATTACGAAACACTCAATTCTTTCAACGAGCTTCAATGAAAAATAATGCAAATCTTAAAATGCAATTTCTTTTTTTGTTGCGGAAAGCGGGTATAGTCGACAGCCAAGTCTTGTCAGCTATGGAGCGAATAGATAGAAAAGAATTTGTTAAAAGTATTTTTTCTGAAAAAGCTTATGACGATACACCTCTCCCTATCGCTTGCGGTCAAACGATAAGTCAACCGTCAATTGTGGGCATAATGACCCAAGCGTTGAAACTTAACTCACGAGATAAAGTTTTGGAAATAGGCACAGGGTCAGGATATCAAGCAGCAATTTTAAGCTTGTTGGCTAGACGTGTTTATACGGTGGAACGTCATAGTTTGCTCGTGAATAATGCAACTAAAACCTTCCAAAAATTAGATTTGAGTAATATAATTCCTATATTAGCTGACGGAGGGCATGGCTTACCGCAGCAGGCACCTTTTGATAAAATAATTGTAACTGCTGCCTCAGAAGACCCCCCTGCCTCTTTGCTTTCACAATTAAAAATAGGAGGAATTATGATCATACCAGTTGGCCAATCAGATCATATACAAAACCTTATAAAAATAGTTAAAAAAAGCGATGGTTATGACTACCAAGATATCCAAACTGTTAGATTTGTCCCTCTTGTTGCAGGTACAGAAAAAGAACAATACTAGCCTAAGTAAAAGCAAAGTGAGTCGATTGTGATGCAATACATACGAACAAATCAAATTGTAAAAATCAGTTCATTTTTAATTACATTGGGTTTTAGCGCATGTGGAAGTTTGGGCAATTTTGATTTTGATTTGAGAGGAAATGAATATGACACATCCGATGCTGTAAGAAAGGCAATGCAAACAAGACCTTTGCCAGATAGTAGAGGAATTATCTCTTATCCGACATATGAAGTAGCGGTGGCACGTCAGGGAGACACGATAAAAAACATTTCTGATCGCCTTGGTTTGGACTCAAAAAATGTGGCAAGATACAATGGTATGAGCTCACGTGAAACCCTAAATGAAGGACAGCTAATAAGTTTACCGAATAGAGTCAGTTCACAGACTAAAAAAGAAAATCCAACGACGCCCAGCCGGAATAACGTTAACGTTACAGAATTGGCTTCTACTGCAATTGAAAAGGCCACCGATCAAAAAAAAGTAACCACAAAATCTAATCCAAAATTAGAAAACGAACCTATCAGACATAAAGTTTCCAGAGGAGAAACTGCTTTCACTATATCAAGACTTTACAACGTTTCCATTCGATCTCTTGCCGAATGGAATGGATTAGATAGCAACTTTACAATTAGAGAGGGTCAATATCTTTTAATTCCGCTTCCTAAAGATCAGATTGCGCCTGTGTCAGAAAGTGCAAGCCCCGGACAAGTGAGTAACACTCCCTCGCCGCCAAGCAGTTCAGAGGCTCTTCCAGATCCAGTTATTAAAGAAACATCAGAATTAGAAACTGATCAGACGAAGAGTATAGAAACTAATAATGAAGGTCGATTTGCTTATCCAGTGAATGGAAAAATAATCCGTGATTATGTAAAAAATAAAACAGATGGAATTGATATATCGGCACCAGAGGGTTCTCCTGTCGTTGCCGCCGAAACAGGTGTTGTGGCTGCTATTACTGCCGATACGCAAGGTGTACCGATAATTGTATTGAAGCATGAAGGAAATTTACTCACAGTTTATGCTGGTCTTGGAAATATCTCTGTAAAAGAAAAAGAAAAAGTTTCACGTTCCCAAATAATTGGAAATATTCGCTCTGGGGACCCTTCTTTCCTGCACTTTGAAGTCCGAAGAGGATTTGAGTCAATAGATCCAATGGAGTTTTTTAATTAAATTCCGATAACTAATTATCGATATTAGTGTTAGTCTTTGCAGCTAAATCGACAAAAAACTGCCAAGCCACGCGCCCAGATCGGGCTCCCCTTGTTGCCTGCCATTCGATAGCTTGGGCCTTTATAAAATCAAAGTCCAGTGACAATTCATATGCCTTACAATAACGAGCAATCATTTCTAAATACTCATCTTGAGTACAAGGGTGGAACCCTAACCACAAACCAAAACGATCAGAAAGAGAAACTTTTTCCTCAACTGCCTCAGACGGATTAATCGAAGACGATTTCTCATTTTCTATCATATCTCTTGGCATTAGATGTCTTCTATTCGATGTTGCATAGAAGAGGACGTTTTCAGGGCGCCCCTCTAACCCACCATCGAGAACAGCTTTGAGAGATTTATAATGCTGATCATCATGAGAAAAACTTAAATCATCACAAAAAAGCAGAAATCTTTGGGAAGAGGTTCGTAAAATATCTAGCAGTCGGCTAACCGAAGCAAGATCTTCACGCTGAAGTTCTACAATTTTAAGTGATTTACCTTGATCAATAATTTTTTGGTGTACAGCTTTGATCAATGAGGATTTACCCATTCCCCTTGCCCCCCACAATAGAGCGTTATTGGCTGACAAACCTTCTGAAAATTTGAGTGTATTCTCTAACAAAATATCGCGCGCTCTATCAATTCCAACCAATAAATCCAGTTCAACTCTGGAGACCTGAATTACAGGCTTCAAATGGTCTGGCGCTGTATTCCAAACAAAAGCATCGTGATTTTCAAAACTAGGATATTGACTTGGTGGCGGGCTAAGTCTTTCTAATGCCCCAACTATTTGGTCTAAAGAAATTTCTATTTTCTTAAAATCATATTCTGACATGCAAAAATCTTTATCACTTTTGAATTATTCTTTTTCGTCGAATTCTTTCATGATTGGATCATCAAAATCTTCATTCTCATCTTCAAAATAACCATCGTTAGCCAATTGCTCATTTATTTTTTTTTCTACTCTGGCAACTAAGAAAATGGAAATTTCATATAATCCGTAAACAACTACAAATAAAATAATTTGGGTAATTACGTCAGGCGGCGTTACTAACGCAGCAAGCACTAATATCCCAACAATTGCAAATTTTCTCACATTTTTTAAACCTGATGAGCTTATTAAGCCAGCCTTACCCATCAAAGTTAGTAATACAGGTAATTGAAAGCATATGCCAAATGCTACAATGAATTTGATTGTCAGGCTAAGATACTCCTGAGCAGAACCTTGAAATGCTATTCCAGCCGTACCTGCTTCAGAGTTTTCTCCACTAGCCAGTGATCCAGGCTGCTGAAAACCTAGGAAGAAATCAAAGGCCAATGGTGTCACCACGAAATAAGCAAATGAGGCTCCAAGGAAAAACATTAAAGGTGACGCCAAAAGAAAAGGCAAAAATGCCCCTTTTTCAGACTTATAAAGACCGGGTGCAACAAACCTCCACATTTGATATCCAATAATCGGAAAAGCTATAATCAAACCACCCATTAAAGAGATAGAAATAGCTACAAAAAACCCCTCTTGAAGCTTTATTAATATTAACCCGCAGTCTTGATGACCACGCTGGATCATAGATTTACATAGTGGTAAAGTAAGAAAGTTGAATATAGGTTTCCATATTGTGAAACAAGCAAGCATTGCAACTGTGAAAGCCGCCACTGAATATATTAAGCGCTGCCTCAACTCTGTTAAGTGCTCTATTAATGGGGCAGAAGAATCTTCTACGTTTTCTTTTCCTTCCTTCATTTTTTGTTTTCACTCTTGATTATCTTTTCAGAACTGCTTTTCTCACTTTCTTCTAAATTTGACCCTGCTTTCTTGGTTTTATTATTGTCTTGACGATTGGCGGTGGCCTCATGTATTTTTTTTGCCGCCTCCGCTCTTTTAGAGGCTAATTTACCCGTCTCAGATAATGGATCAAAGTTTGTAAACTCTTTAGTAGCTTCGCCTACTTTGTCCAAACCTGTTTTAACTGGATTAGTCGCAGTCCTAATTGTTTTAGAAATATCTTTCACACCACTTTGATCGGCTGCATCATTCATAGCCGACGTAAACTCCCTTGCCATTCCCTTCATTCGTCCGACGAATTCACCAACACGCCGAAATAAAACTGGCAAGTCCTTTGGCCCAACAATTATTAAGGCTACTATTCCTATCAGGAGTAGCTCCGTCAGCCCAAGGTCAAACATAAATTATGCCTTATTGTCTTTATCTTCATCCGGCGTAACGTCTTTAGCGCTTTCACTGGCCTCATCTTCCAGCTGTTTAGCTCCATCGTTAACACCTTTTTTAAAAGCTGTTATGCCTTTACCTACTTCACCCATAAGAGAGCTAATTTTGCCGCGTCCAAATAGTACAAGCACAACAACGGCAATAAGTAGTATTCCCATCGGGCCAGCATTTTGAATAAAAGAGGGCGCAATTAAGTATGACATTTCGATCTCCTTTTACATAGCGGTTCTTAAACTCTTGTCATATCTTATATATTTCTTCGACATGATAAAGCCAGAATGCTTTATAATTACTAAAAATTACTATTTCTTTGAGGTAACGAAGTACTCTTAACTCCCAGTTTTATCAAGCATGTTCGTAAAGTAGCTCTTGAAGTCCCAATTTCAGATCTAAAATTGAAGGCTATTGCCTTGGGAAAATGTAACATTTGTCTCTTGGGATAGTTAGCCAGAGTGGAAGACCTAAATTGGGTAAGAAAACATTTGGCACCGACGCTTTAATAGTTCCACCAAAGTCCATATCAAATTCGACCAAACTCTCATTTCCAATAAAACGAGCTCTTTTAACGACTCCTCTTGCAGCAACACCTTGAGCAACAGTTGGCGACGGTCCCTTCCCATTCCTATCGAAATCAATACGAACATGTTGAGGTCTAAATACAATATCTATTTTTGATCCATCAGATAAACCAGGAGCAAAAAACTGACCGAATGGTGTTTCTGCAAGACTACCTTTTAAGATAGCCTGAATTGCATTTGCATCCGAAAAAAATTGAAGTGCTTTCTGGTCTACAGGTGTATTATAGATGTTGTATGGCGCACCTTTTTGAAGAATTTTTCCATTTCGCATTAATGCTATTTCATCTGCGACCTTCATGGCTTCTTGTGGATCGTGAGTAACCATTAAAACTGCTGTATCTTCTAGCTTAAGCAACTGAAAAGTTTCATCTCGAATTTCATCCCTAAGTCTATCATCAAGCCCAGAAAATGGTTCATCCATTAACATAATTTTAGGTTGTGGAGCTAAAGCTCGAATTAAAGCGACCCTTTGTTGTTCCCCGCCTGATAACGAATGAGGATATTGTAATGCTAAGTGAGAAAGTCCCACTTTTTCCAAAAGAGCTTGCGATCTTTCTTTTTGATACTCTTTGGCGCCAGCAAGCCCGAAACAAACATTTTGCTGTACATTCAAATGGGGAAAAAGAGCAAAGTCTTGAAACATTAGACCTATTGATCGAGCCTCTGCAGGTACCTGATAATGCTGATCACTAATTAATTCGTTATCAACAAAAATTTGCCCTGAGCTTGGTTTTTCAACTCCAGCAATCATTCTAAGTGAGGTTGATTTACCGCAACCAGAAGGGCCCAGAAGACAAGTTACTTGGCCAGAATTAATCTTAAAAGAAATTCCATCTACAACACACAATTTACCAAACGATCGTGACAGATTTTTTACTTCTAATCTTGGCAAAGTCTCACATCTCTTCAAATTATAATTTAAGATCAATCCTTATATGCAGCAATCTATCAATATTCAATATTATCAAAGAATTTGAACTCCAAAAATGCATACAAATAATCACATCGTAGAGTTTATAGCGCCACCATCTAATAAAATATTTTGTCCAACAATAAACCCTGCATATTGAGAGCATAAGAAGGCACAAGCGGCACCAAATTCTTCTGTAGTACCATAGCGTTTCACTGGGATTGCGTTACGACGCTCTTGTTTGGCCGCTGAAACAGTGATGCCTGCCTCTTTTGCAATATGTGCATCTAATGACTTAATTCTATCAGTATCATGCACACCAGGTTGTAGATTATTAATCGTAACACCAAACTCGGCAACTTGCCGAGAAGTACCTGCTACATAACCTGTTAACCCTGCTCTTGCCGAATTAGATAAACCCAGAACTGGTATTGGAGCTTTTACAGACTGAGATGTAATATTCACAATTCTACCCCACCCTTTATCAATCATTCCAGGCAAAACAGCTTTTATTAAAGCAATTGGTGTCAACATATTGGCATCTAATGCCGAGATGAAATCGGCCCGTGTCCAATCGCTCCACTGACCAGGTGGCGGGCCACCTGCATTTGTAACTAGAATATCTAAATTGCTTTCCGCCTTTGCAAGAACAGCTTCTTGGCCTTCTTCGGTGGTAATATCTGCTACAACTGTCTCGACTCGAACTTGATATTTGCTTCTAAGAAGTTTTGCAGCAGCATCCAGATTTTTAGGGTCTCTGGAATTTATAATCAAGTCAACGCCCGCTTCAGCTAAAGAAATTGCACAACCTAAACCAAGCCCCTTACTCGAAGCACAAACAATAGCTTTCTTACCTTTAATACCCAAATCCAATTTTAATTCCTTTTCGAAAAAAAGATGATTAACTTATCCAGCAGAAACTGCAGTTTATACAAATTCATACTAAGCTTTTTTTAAAAACCAATTGATAAAGTTATTAGCCCATGATGCAGAAAATTAAAATCAAATATATCTCATTAAAATTAAATCAAAACTTCTCATATTTAAACAACCTTGCCTTTTTGAAATTCGAACAATATATCGCAAATCATGAACGAGTTGTCTGCAAACAGAATAAAAATACCGGATGAAATTGCACGCAGAAGAACCTTCGCTATTATTTCTCATCCTGATGCAGGAAAAACCACTTTAACTGAAAAATTTCTTTTGTTTGGAGGGGCAATTCAAATGGCCGGGCAAGTTCGAGCCAAAGGTGAAGCTCGAAGAACGAGGTCTGACTATATGCAAATGGAAAAAGATCGAGGTATTTCGGTTTCAGCTTCCGCCATGTCTTTTGATTTCAACGAATTTAGGTTTAATCTTGTTGATACTCCTGGCCACAGTGATTTTTCCGAGGATACTTACCGTACATTAACAGCAGTTGACGCTGCTGTGATGGTAATTGATGGTGCTAAAGGTGTTGAAAGCCAGACCAAAAAATTATTTGAGGTCTGCCGCCTAAGAGATCTTCCTATCTTTACGTTTTGTAATAAAATGGACAGGGAAAGCAGAGATGTTTTTGAAATAATTGATGAAATTCAAGACAACTTAGCTATCGATGTCACACCAGTGAGCTGGCCTATTGGCGCAGGACAAGACTTTATTGGTTGTTATGATCTAATTAATGATAGCCTTGAGCTTATTGACAAAGCAAACCGTAACCACGCAGTAGAGTCCATAAAGATAAACGGATTGGAAGATCCAGAACTACAAAAGCATGTGCCGGATAGGCTTTTGACAAAATTGGTTGAAGAGGTTGAAATGGTCAGATCTCTTTTACCAAAAATTGATAAAAAATCTATACTGGAAGGGCACTTAACCCCTATTTGGTTTGGGTCAGCCATAAACTCGTTTGGCGTTAAGGAACTAATGAAGGGCCTAGGAGATCTAGCTCCTGAACCTCAAATTCAGAAAGCTTCACCGAGAGAAATTTTACCAGAAGAACGAAGCGTTACTGGTTTTGTCTTCAAAGTTCAAGCTAATATGGATCCAAAACATAGAGACCGTGTAGCATTTGTAAGAATGGCTTCAGGACATTTTAAACGGGGAATGAAACTAAATCACGTAAGAACTAACAAGTCGATGGCAATTTCAAATCCTGTAATGTTTCTAGCATCGGACAGAGAACTGGCCGATGAAGCCTGGGCCGGTGATATAATAGGTATACCCAATCACGGCCAACTTAGAATTGGTGATACTCTCACGGAAGGAGAAGAATTGAGAGTTAGCGACTTACCTTCTTTTGCTCCAGAACTTCTTCAGTCTTGCAGAGCGGGAGATCCGTTAAAGTCTAAACATCTAGAAAAAGCCCTAATGCAGTTTGCTGAAGAAGGTGCTGCCAAGGTTTTTAAACCTAATATTGGTTCAGGGTTTATTATTGGAGTAATAGGCTCTTTACAGTTTGACGTTTTAGCTAGCCGGATAGAATTAGAATATGGCTTACCAGTGAGATTTGAACCATCACAATTTAATTCAGCCCGTTGGATTTCTGGGGGGAAAACAGACTTGGATAAATTTTCATCAGAAAACAAACAACACATCGCCACTGATCATGATAACGATTTAGTCTTCTTAACGCGTCTTCAGTGGGATATAGACCGTGTTGAACGTGATTATCCAGAAATTAATCTCTCAGCCACTAAAGAGATGATGCGCTAGGTTAGACACCTTCTTTCATGATCATCTAAAATCAATTAGTTGACCTGCAGTCTTGAATTATTTAGAGGTTGCCTCACAATTACATTAAGGCTGAAACAAAATTTAGAAATTATGGAACCTTATGGAATTATTTTCCGACTTTAAACTAAACCCGAAAATTTTAAAGGCCGTGCAAGAAGCAGGATATGAGAAGCCAACTCCGATTCAAAATAAGGCAATTCCAGCAGCTTTAGAGGGCAAAGATGTGCTGGGAATAGCCCAGACAGGAACTGGGAAAACTGCTAGTTTTACACTGCCAATGATAAATTTGCTTGCGCGAGGTCGTGCGAGAGCTCGAATGCCTAGATCTTTAGTTTTATGTCCTACTAGAGAGTTAGCTGCTCAAGTAGCAGAAAATTTTGATACATATGCAAAAAACTTAAAGTTAACTAAGGCACTTTTGATTGGTGGTGTAAGTTTTAAGGAACAAGATACGCTCATTGATAAAGGCGTTGATGTGCTGATTGCAACCCCAGGCAGATTAATTGATCATTTTGAAAGGGGAAAACTACTTTTAACGGGCGTTCAAGTAATGGTAGTTGATGAAGCTGATAGGATGCTTGATATGGGTTTCATACCCGATATTGAACGTATATTTAAATTAACCCCGTTCACCCGCCAAACCTTATTCTTTAGTGCGACCATGGCACCTGAAATTGAAAGAATTACAAATACTTTCCTCTCGGCGCCAATTAGGGTGGAAATAGCTAGACAAGCAACTGCCTCCGAAAATATAGAGCAGTCGGTAGTTATGTTCAAACCTAAAAGAAAAGACACTGAAGGATCAGAAAAGCGGAAATTATTAAGGCGATTAATTGACTTAGAGGGAAAGAAATGCGCCAATGCAATTGTTTTTTGCAATAGGAAAACAGATGTCGATATTTGCTCGAAATCTTTAAATAAGTATGGATATCAAGCTGCACCTATACACGGTGACTTAGACCAAGCCAAAAGAACTGATACTTTAGAAAACTTTAGAGATGGAGGTTTGAGAATTTTAGTTGCATCAGACGTAGCGGCTAGAGGCCTTGATATCCCATCAGTAAGTCATGTCTTCAATTTTGACGTTCCAATCCAAGCAGAAGATTATGTGCATAGAATAGGTCGAACTGGGCGAGCAGGACGCGAAGGAAGAGCTATCATGATCTGTAGCAATAAAGATTACAAAAATTTTGTGAACGTTGAAGCTCTTATACAAAAAGAAATCCCGAGAATAGATATTTCCGGTGGTGAAAATGACACTCGCTCAAATAATTCATCCGTGGATCAAACTAAAGTGGATCAAGATAAGATCGCGAAACAAAAAAATTATAAGAAAGTCAAAGGCTCAGATAGTAAGGCAGATGTCATTGGCTTAGGCGAACATACACCAGGGTTTTTAGCTCAAAGCTTTACTGATCGTCTGGTGGGCTAATTAAGATTAAGTCAATCTACTTATTATAACACTTACTTCAGGCTTTTTGCCTATCTCTGTCAGAGCGGTTTGGCGGGCAATGCGTTTTATATCTTTTTCTAATTTGTCATCGTCTTTAAGTGCATCACCCTTATAACGACCCAAATATTGGCTCAAATCCTCTTCCAAAACATCAATAAAATTGCACTGTGATTGACCAAAATCAGTTAAACCTCTTATTTCACACCATGGTTCCCCTAACATTTCATCGTCTTCATCAAAAATAATATTCACCACTATTATACCATTGACTGCTAGCTTTATTCGATCCCGAATAATTCCATCTAAAGCTCCTACCTTGGAAGCTCCATCCAAATAGACTCGGCCCACATCTATATGATCAATTATTTTAATCTGATTTCCAGTCAGATCTACCATTGTTCCATTTGAAGCTAATAATGAAGAAATACCTTTACTTTCTCCCAGTTTAACATGCTCCCTCAAATGTCGGTGTTCTCCGTGCATTGGTAGTAAAAATTGAGGTGAAACTATATCATGCAGTATTGAGAGTTCCGGTCGATTGGCATGGCCAGAAACATGATAATTCCCAGAACTGTCATCGACAACATCGACACCTTTTTCTGATAGCTGATTAATGATTTTTATAACGCCTCGTTCATTGCCTGGTATTGTTTTTGAAGAAAATAGAAATAAGTCGCCTTCGCTTAAGGTAATTCCTTGATATTTTCCATTTGCAAGTTGTGACGAGGCAGCCCGCCTCTCACCTTGTGACCCTGTTACTATCAAGAGAAGGTTCTCCTTGGGAATTGACTTAGCGTCTTCTGGGGATATTACCGTAGGAAATTCTGATAGTACGCCAGTTTCGAGAGCAACCTCTATCATTCTTTTCATTGCTCTTCCCATCAAACAAACAGATCTACCCGCAGCTTCACCCGCCTCAGCAATTGATTTAATCCTCGCAATGTTGCTCGCAAAAGTTGTTGTAACAACCATGTTAGAGCATGCCTCTATTAACTTACGTATTTCTGGTCCTACTTCTGACTCTGAACGACCAACACTATCTGAGAAGACGTTAGTGCTATCGCATATCAGCGCACGCACGCCAGTAGAACTAACCTCTTGCCACAACTCTTTGTCGAAGCGATCACCAACAACAGGATGCTCATCAAGCTTAAAATCACCTGTATGGATCAACCTACCTTTTGGACTATCAATAACCAAGGCACTACTTTCTGGAACTGAATGTGGTACTGGTAAATATGAGACACTAAATGGTCCAACTTTTATCGATTCTGGCCAAGGCGAAACAACATTTACTATTCTAGCACTTTGCCCATTTTCTTCTAATTTGCGTTTCGCGATGCTAGCGGTGAAAGTTCTGGCATATACTGGAGCGCCAAGTTCCTTCCAAAGATGACCAATTGCTCCAATATGATCTTCATGAGCGTGTGTTATAAATATTCCTTCAATCCGATCACGCCGTTCTTTCAACCAGGCAATATCCGGAAATATCAAGTCAACACCAGGTGTCGAGTCCATATCTGGAAAAGCAACACCCAAATCAACTATTATAAATTTCTCTTTATCTTTTGCCCCATAACCATAAACATAAAGATTCATGCCGATTTCACCAGCACCACCTAATGGTAAATAAATTAGTCGGTCTTTACTCATTAACTATCGACGCTTTTATTACAGTCAAATATTAAGCGGAGACCGTGCATCGTTAAGTTATCTTCGACCGCCTCAAAAAGTTGATCACTTGATTGAAGTAAAGGAGCTAATCCACCTGTAGCGATAATCTTCATAACTTCTTGTTTTTCTTCTATTATCTTTCTACAAATTTCCTTAACCAAACCAATATAGCCCCAAAAAACCCCAGACTGCATACACGCAACTGTATTGGTTCCAATAACCTCTTTCGGTCTCGCAATATCAACATGAGGTAATGCCGCTGCCATTTGATGCAAGGCTTGAAGAGATAAGTTGACACCAGGTGCAATAACCCCACCTACATAGGCACCATCTTTGTCAACCACATCAAAAGTCGTTGCAGTTCCAAAGTCCACGATAATTAGATTACCGCCAAAAAGGTCATAACCAGCAACAGAGTTTACAATTCTATCTGGACCAACTGCCGTACCAGCATCAACTCGAACGTCTATGGGCACTTTACAATCCGGTTTTCCAACAACAATTGGGCGCGTATTGAAATAACGATCCGATAAAACTCTCAGGTTAAATACAACGCGAGGTACAGTAGATGATATTATAACATCGCTAATATCTGCCTTAATGTTTTGTAATGACATGAGTGAAGATAACCAAACAAAATATTGATCGGCTGTTCTCTGATGATCAGTGGCCGTCCGCCAAGTTGAAATAAATTCATTACCATCCCAAATCGAAAAGATGGTATTCGTATTTCCGCAATCAATGGCAAGCAACATTATCTCTATCCATTACTAAAGAAAATCTCAGCGGCGGCTATTTTCATTTGTTCCATGTTATTTGTAAGCACCAACTGCCCTTTTTCGTCAATAGAGTCAAATATACCTCTATATTCACTGCTGGGTGTGCGAGCTACAATTTCCTTTCCAAGATTTGCAGCTCGTTTCATCCAAATCTCTCGAATTTTGGAAAACCCCATTTCTTGAAATTGGCTTTCTCGAAAAAGATAATGATTAGCAATTGATTTACAAAATTCAACTGGGTCTATTTCAATACCACTCTCATTAAATATTGAACCAGGTTCTGTAGTAACCTGACTTAACTTTTCCAACCTTGGTACAGACATTAAATTGATGCCAATTCCGATTGCTAAAGCTATGGCGTTATCAATTTTTTTTGTTTCTAATAAAATTCCACATATTTTTTTTTCGTTCAATAGAATGTCATTTGGCCATTTAAGTGATAGTTGATGACCGCTACCTATTTCTTCATCTATGGCATCATACACAGAGATAGCAGCTACAAACGACCGTAAAGCCAATTTTTGCAAATCATCATCCAGTTTTATTAGAATTGTTCCTGAGAAATTTCCAACTGGATCAACCCATAAACGAGCAGAGCGTCCACGACCGTTCGTCTGTTTTTTAGCAAGAATAAAAGTTGGCTTGTCAACAAACTTAGCGCGTCTTAGTGCCTCAGAGTTAGTACTCTTGGTCTCGTCTAAGATAACAAAATCAATTTTCATATTTAATTTAATAAAGAAAACGCAGCAGCCTTTGCCATCTGCTCAACTCCTAATAAACTGACAATACCAAATATCATAATCGCAGCGGAAGCTGTCCATATTGTCCTCAGAATGGGAGATTTAGCATCATCTAAGGGCGTCTCAGGCATTTCCCCAAAATAAATAAAGTATACTATTCTTAAGTAATAAAAAGCACCAATCACAGAAGCCAATACACCCAAAACCGCTAAATATACCAGTTCTGCATTTATTGCTGCTCTCAAGACTTCAAATTTAGCAAAAAAACCAAGCATAGGTGGAATACCAGCAAGACTAAACAATAAAATCACGAGAGCTATGGCTTTTCCGGGATCTGTTTCTGATATCATCTTTAACGAGGCGATTTCTGTAACAGACTGACCATCTTGTTGCATCGACATAACTATAGCGAACACACCAATATTCATAGTGATATAAATGGTCATATATTCTAAAACTGATTGCACCCCAAACTCAGTACCAGCAGCTAAACCAATAAGAGCATAACCCATATGAGCTATGGACGAATAAGCTAATAGACGTTTTAGATCAGTTTGCCCTATCGCAGCAAAGGCTCCAAGAAACATTGATAGAATAGAAAGTAGTGCAATAATTTGCTGCCAGTCATTTATAATATTTCCAAATGCATCATACATTACACGGATAAACAAACAAATGGCCGCCATTTTAGGAACGGTTGCAAAAAAGGCTGTAACCGGTGTTGGTGCGCCCTCATAAACATCCGGAGTCCACATGTGAAAAGGTACGGCAGAGACTTTGAATGCCAAACCTGCAATTACTAACGCTAACCCAAACAGTAAACCCAAAGAAGGGGCGTCAGTGCTTACATTAGATAGAATGCCAGAAAATAATGTTGTTCCTGAATAGCCGTAAACAAGGGCTGAACCATATAGGAGTAAGCCAGAAGAAAGGGCTCCAAGCACAAAATATTTCAAACCAGCTTCAGTTGACTTTACACTGTCTTTTTTAAATGCAGCTATTACATAAAGTGCTAACGATTGTAGTTCCAAACCCATATAAAGAGACATTAAATCTCCAGCCGACACCATAACCATCATACCCACGACCGAAAGCGTAACTATTAATGGATATTCAAATCTGAGAAATCCCCTTCGTGACATATATTCCTGACCCATTACCAAAACAACGGCAGCAGATAACAATATGATTATTTTTGAAAATCGAGAAAACGCATCATTGATGAACATGCCTCCAAATGCAATTTCTGTTTTTTCTTCTGAAAATATAATCAAAAAAGCTACTAAAATAAAAATAAACGCAGTAACCCATGTTACTCTTTTAGCGAGTTCATCTTTTGAGGTGTATACGACACCAAGCAAAGCAACCATGGCATAAACTGAAAGAAAAATTTCAGGAAAGATAATATTTAAATCGTCATAAATCATAGCTCAGACCTCTAATTCTTAACCATGGAGGTTTGTATTAAATTTGAAGAGCTAACTTCCTCATGGTAATTGGCGACTAAAACTTCCACTGATGGGCCAATAATATCCAGAACAAGTGCAGGATAAATACCAAGCAGTAAAGTAAAGAAAATCAATGGCGCAAAAACTGATTTTTCACGAAAACTCATGTCTTTTATAGATCTTAAGGCCTCTTTGATAAGATCACCCATGACTACTCTTCGGTAAAGCCACAATGCATAAGCAGCAGATAGAATAACACCTGAGGTAGCAAATAAGGCAACCCACGTATTAACCTGAAAAATCCCTACTAAGGTTAAAAATTCACCAACAAAACCCGAAGTTCCAGGTAGTCCAACATTCGCCATAGTAAAAAACATAAATATTAAAGCATAACTAGGCATAACATTTACTAGTCCGCCATATGCTTCAATTTCCCTAGTATGCATTCGATCGTAAATCACACCAACACATAAAAATAGAGCTCCTGAGATAAAACCATGGCTAAGCATCTGAAATATAGCACCATCGATCCCCTGCTGATTGACTGCGAAAATACCCATGGTTACGTATCCCATGTGTGCGACTGAAGAATATGCAATAAGTTTCTTCATATCGTCCTGAACCAATGCGACTAATGAAGTATAAATGATCGCAATAGCTGAAAGCCAAAAGACGAAATTCGTCATTTCAGAGGCTCCTACTGGAAACATAGGAAGACTAAATCTCAAAAAACCGTAACCACCCATTTTTAAAAGAATTGCTGCTAGGACAACCGATCCAGCCGTAGGTGCTTGTACGTGGGCATCAGGTAACCATGTATGAACAGGCCACATCGGCATCTTTACAGCAAAACTGGCAAAAAAGGCTAGAAATAACAAAGTTTGAAAGCCACCTAGGATTTCAAAACCCATCAAGTTTATTGAGCCATAATCGAAAGTATAATTCATTAGTGAGGGAATATCTGATGTTCCCGCAACGTTGTACATTGAGATCATCGCTATCAACATCAGGACCGAACCTAAAAGAGTATATAGAAAAAATTTAAAAGACGCATATATGCGATCTTTCCCACCCCAAATACCTATAATTAAAAACATAGGAATTAGGCCAGCTTCAAAAAACAGATAAAAAAGAACTAGGTCTAAAGCCATGAATACCCCTAACATAAGGGTCTCTAACAATAGAAAAGCTATCATATATTCTTTTACACGTGTCTCTAAACTCCATGATGCCCAAATTACCAGAGGCATCATAAAAGTTGTAAGCATAACAAAAAGTATTGAAATACCGTCAACTCCAAGCTTGTAAGTAAGTCCCATTATCCAACTGTAACTTTCAACCATTTGAAAATTCGTGTTTTGAGCGTCAAATTGAGCCAGTATTAATAGAGACACCAAAAAGGTCGCAATTGTGGTAAACATCGCTACCCGTTTGCAGACCAATTGAGCTGCAGCATCTTCTCCTCTTGCAACCATTAAAAGAACAAAAGCAGCAAAAGCCGGTATAAAGGTAACCATAGATAGAAGTGGTTGATCCATATTCATTTTACTCCCACTGCAAAAATCATCCAGGTAAGCAATAAAAGGATACCCAACACCATAGCCAGCGCGTAACTAAAGATGTAGCCAGATTGAAATCGAGTAGACATCCTAGTAACAAGAGGGACAAGGCTCATAGCTATCCCATTGATGGAACCATCAATTATGCCACCATCACCTTTTTTCCAAAAAATCCGACCAATAACTTTAGCACGAGAAACAAACAAAATTTCGTATATTTCATCAAAATACCATTTATTTAAAAGGAATCTGTATAAAGGATCTAACGTTGAGGCCCATTCACTGGGTTTTTTCTTATCCCAAACGTAAAACCACAGAGCCATTAAGAGTCCAAGTAGCATCGCTATAAACGGGCTTATTTTTACCCAAATTGGAGCATAATGAGCATCGTGCAAGACATGATTTTCCGGGCTCATGTAGATTGCTCCTTGGGGCGGAAGAGCATCTTCTAATTTTTCATTATTTTTTTCTACTATGTTTTCTTCTTTTGTTTTTGGTAGCGTTTGCTGGTATTCACTTTCGATACCAAAAAAATTTGCCACTTGGTAATCTTTTCCAAAGAAACTAGAGTACCAGATCATCCCAGACAATATTGCGCCCAACCCAAGAAGCCCAAGTGGTATTAGCATTACCATCGGGCTCTCCTTTGCATGGGAGTAGGCATGACTGTCACTTTTAGGTTGCCCAAAAAACGTCATAAGCATCAAACGCCAACTGTAAAAGCTTGTTAAAAGAGCGGCTATTACCAAAGCCCAAAATGCGAATCCAGCGTTTGTGCCTGCCCAAGCACTTTCAATAACCGCGTCCTTGGAAAGGAACCCTGCAAAACCAACATGAGTTAAAGGAATTCCAACTCCAGTGATTGCAAGTGTACCTATCATCATCGCCCAAAATGTGTAGGGGATTTTTTTTCTTAACCCTCCATAATTTCGCATATCTTGCTCATGATGCATCGCATGAATAACAGAGCCAGCACCTAGAAACAGCATAGCTTTGAAAAAGGCATGCGTAAAAAGGTGGAACATGGCGACGGAGTATGCACCCACCCCAGCAGCCACAAACATGTATCCTAACTGAGACATTGTTGAATAAGCAATCACACGCTTAATATCATTTTGCACCAAGCCGATTGTGGCTGCCACAAAAGCAGTAAATGCTCCAATGATTGTGATGAAGCCAAGGGCTGCTGGGGCATATTCCATTAAAGGAGACATTCGACAAACCAAGAAAACCCCTGCAGTAACCATCGTCGCCGCATGTATGAGAGCAGATACAGGAGTAGGCCCCTCCATGGCGTCTGGCAGCCAAGTATGCAGAAATAGTTGGGCTGACTTTCCCATTGCTCCTATGAATAGTAAAACAGCAATTAGGTTAGCTGCATTCCAATCTGTCCACAAAAAAGTTAATGTTGTTTCAGCTAATTTTGGTGCAGCTACAAAGATATCATCGAAGTTAATGCTGCCAGTAACCATAAAGAGCGCAAAGATACCCAAAGCAAATCCAAAGTCACCAACTCTATTAACAACAAAAGCCTTTATTGCCGCAGCATTTGCAGTTTGTTTTTTATAGTAAAAGCCAATCAGAAGATAGGAAGCAACTCCAACTCCCTCCCATCCAAAGAACATCTGTACTAGATTATCAGAAGTGACCAACATCAACATTGCAAAAGTAAAAAATGATAAATAAGCAAAAAACCTTGCTTTATAACGCTCATCATCTTGCCAATTCTCATCGTGAGCCATGTAACCAACACTGTAGAGATGAACCAAAGCAGAAACTGATGTTACAACAACTAACATTATTGAAGTAAGACGATCTAATCTAATGGACCAATCAGCTGATAAGTTACCACTAACAATCCATCTAAAAAGAGTTATTTTTTCGGTAGCAAGTCCATGTGAAAGAAATACAATCCAACTCAAAAAACATGACGCAAATAATAAAACTATGGTTAGATAAATGGCAGCCTTCTCACCAATAGATTTCCAAAAAAAACCACCAATAATTGCCCCTAGAAGAGGTGAAAATAAAATAATTTGTTCCAAAATATCACCCCTTCATGACATTCACATCTTCAACAGCAATTGTTCCCCTAATACGGAAAAAGCTGACTAAGATTGCTAAGCCAATAGCCGCCTCAGCAGCAGCTACAGTCAAAACGAATAGTGTAAAAACTTGGCCAACCAGGTCATTCATATAACTGGAGAAGGCTACCAAATTTATGTTTACCGAGAGTAACATAAGCTCAATCGACATTAATAATATAATCACATTTTTTCGATTTAAAAAAAGACCAAATATTCCAATCACGAAGAGCATCGCTGCTACTGTCAGATAATGTTCTAAAGTAATCATTTAATGAACTTTCTCATAACAAGAGGCTTCAACATTCAAAGACCCTGACCAGGTTTGACATCTTTAAGAGATATAGATTCATCTGGATCCCGATAAATTTGCGTTAAAATATCCTGTCTTTTAACATCTTTTCTATGCCTAAGAGTCAAAACAATTGCTCCGATCATAGCGACAAGTAAAATTAAACCAGCCAGCTGAAATAATAGAAAATACTGGTCATAGATCAAAAGTCCAAGTGCAGCGGTGTTATGCGTATCTGAAGGAATTGGAGCGCCTAGAACCATTTTAGCTCCATCTGAAGGAACCCAGACAGCAAGGCCCATTGCTAATTCCATCAGCAAAACGATCACGATCAATAAACCCAATGGTAAATACTTTGCCATTTCTGCCTTCAAGCTGGCAAAATCTACATCAAGCATCATAACAACAAAAAGGAAAAGAACTGCAACCGCACCAACATAAACGATAATCATCAGCATCGCTACGAATTCAGCACCAAGCAGAATAAATAGTCCAGCAGAAGATAAAAAGGATAAAATCAGCCATAAGACAGAGTGGACTGGATTTCGACTTAAAACTGTAAATAACCCACCAGTTATGGTGCTCAGAGCAAAAAGATAGAATGCAAATACTGCTGCTCCCATTTTATTTGACCTCAACTTTTATATACATCTTGTTGTTTTTCATTGATAAACTCTTTTGATTTATTAATAAGAAATTTATTATCTATAAGGCGCGTCCAGCTCTAAATTCCGTGCAATTTGAGCTTCCCAACGTTCACCATTTTCCAAAAGCTTTTCTTTATCATAAAAAAGCTCTTCTCTGGTTTCAGTTGAAAATTCAAAGTTGGGGCCCTCTACTATTGCATCAACAGGGCAAGCCTCTTGGCAAAAACCACAATAAATACATTTTGTCATATCAATATCATAACGAGTTGTACGACGACTACCGTCTGATCGTGGTTCAGCATCAATCGTGATAGCCTGAGCTGGGCAAATTGCTTCACACAACTTGCACGCTATACACCTTTCTTCTCCGTTTGGATATCTGCGCAGAGCGTGCTCCCCTCTAAACCTAGGGCTTAGTGGGCCTTTCTCATAAGGGTAGTTTATAGTTGTCTTCGGAGCAAAAAAATACTTGAGGCCAAGTTTCATTCCTTGCCATACATCAGCCAGGAAAAAGTATTTTACCGCACGAGTATAATCAATTTTAGCCAACTTAGCCTCCCACCAAATAACGAGCATAAAAGCTACCAAAAAATTCAAATTTCGCAGCAAAAGCAACAAAAACAACCCAAACCAATGAAAATGGCAAGAAAACCTTCCAACCTAATCGCATTAATTGATCATATCTGTAACGTGGGGTTATCGCTTTAATCATTGCAAAAATAAAAAAGAAAAAACCCATTTTTAAAAGCATCCAGAAAACTCCATCTGGTAGGCCAGGAATTGGAGATAACCATCCGCCAAAAAATAAAAGACTAGTTAAGGCACACATTAAAAATACGGCAATCAACTCACCGGCCATAAAAAGCAAAAATGGTGTAGAACTATATTCAACTTGGAAGCCAGCAACTAGTTCAGACTCAGCTTCAGGTAGATCAAATGGCGGTCTATTTGTTTCTGCAAGTGCCGAGATAAAAAATAGAAATAACATTGGTAAATGAGGTAGCCAATACCATCCCAAAATTCCGTATTCTGTGTCTTGAGCAGCAACAATGGCCCCAAAATTCATGGATCCGGTAGAAATTATGACTCCTATAATCACAAGACCTATTGATACTTCGTATGAAATCATTTGGGCAGCAGAACGCAAAGAACCTAAAAATGGATATTTAGAGTTTGAAGCCCAACCACCCATTATGACGCCATAAACTTCAAGTGATGAAATCGCAAAGACGTAAAGGATAGCAACATTCAAATTTGACAACTGCCAACCATCATTCAAAGGGATTACTGCCCAGGCCAAAATAGCCATCACAAATGAAACGACTGGTGCCAAGAAAAATACAAATTTATCCGATCCAGCAGGTACAACAATTTCTTTAAAGACTAATTTCAGCATATCGGCACCAGACTGCAACAATCCGAATGCTCCAACTACATTTGGTCCCCTCCGTAATTGAACTGCAGCCCAAATTTTTCGATCTGCGTAAATTAAAAAATATGCAGAAAGAAGTAAAAACACAGCCATCAGTAGACCCTGACCCACCAAAATAAGCGCCAAACCAAAATTTGAGGCTACTAAATCTGCTGTTATAATTTCAACTTTTGCAATTAATTGTGAAAATATTTCTGTCATTTAAACTTACACCGTCTCACCCCCTTTTATCAGTTTCCAATCATTGACTGGCACCTCGTCTACGCAGCCTACATTTGGATGTAAGCTAGTTAACATTTTTCGAAGTTGAGCCAAGTTATTAAAGGGTAAACTATTGCCAAGTTCACTTGAAAGAGCTCTGATGATTGCCCAGTTTTCTTTAGCTTCACCAGGTGCAAAATTCGCTCTATTACATAATTGAGGGCGGCCTTCGGTATTAACAAACAATCCACTTTCTTCTGTGTAAGCAGCAGCAGGAAAAATAATATCTGCATTATGGGCACCACGGTCACCGTGACTTCCTTGATAAATAACGAATGCATCCGTATCCAGTTCGATTTCATCAGCTCCTAGATTGTATATAACATCTGCTTTAGCTATCTCATCGAGCATGTCACCATCAGCAACCGCTCCAATGTCTAAAGCGCCAACTCTGGATGCTGCTGTATGCAAATTTAAAAACTTTGACCCAGTTTTTTGAACTAGTTCCATTACCTTCGCTAATACAGCCATCCCATCTTTATCAGAAAGAGCACCTTGGCCTAGAATGATTAAACTTTTTTTACTGGCAGCTATCGAACTTTCATTTTGAATTAGCTCTCTGATCGCTTTTCTTCCTTGGCCGCAGTGGCGGTAATCATAAGTTAAATCACAAGGCTCTCCTATAACCTTTATCTCTGCCCCATTTAACCATGCTTTTCTAATGCGAGCATTAAATGTTGGCGCCTCATCCCTAGGATTGGACCCTATAATATAAATTATTTCAGCTGTATCCACATCCTCAATCATAGCAGTACCCACATAGGCACTGCGATTATCACTGGGAAGTTTAGTGTTATCTATGCGGCACTCAACGCTACCCCCTAATCCTTCTACAAACTGCTTCAAAGCAAAAGATGCTTCCACTGAAACCAGATCCCCGATAAGACCAAATATTTTTTTGTTTTTGATTTCCGTTTTTGCCTTAGCCAAAGTTTCGCTCCACGTAGCAGCGCGCAGTTTTCCTTTTTCTCGTATATATGGAGTATCCAACCGTTGACGTCGCAAGCCATCCCAGACAAATCTAGATTTGTCTGAAATCCATTCTTCGTTAATGCCATCGTGATTACGTGGCATTATACGCATAACTTCTCGACCCTTAGTATCCACTCTTATATTGCAACCGAGTGCATCCATTACATCTATAGTTTCTGTTTTAGTAAGCTCCCAAGGACGCGCCGTAAAAGAATATGGCTTTGATGTTAGGGCACCAACGGGACATAGATCGATAATATTACCTTGCAAATTGCTTTCTAGAGTTTCGCCTAAATAACTTGTGATTTCACTATCTTCGCCCCGACCTGTTTGACCCATTTGTGAGGCGCCAGCGACTTCTGTTGTGAACCTTACACACCGAGTACAACTTATGCAGCGTGTCATATGCGTTTCAACGAGAGGACCTAAATCCAAATCATCTGACGCCCTTTTTGCTTCGCGAAAACGAGAAAAGTCAACACCATAGGCCATAGCTTGATCTTGCAAATCGCACTCTCCACCTTGATCACATATAGGGCAATCAAGGGGATGATTGATTAATAAAAACTCCATGACGCCTTCTCTGGCCTTTTTAACCATCGGAGAACTAGTTTTTACAACGGGAGGTTGCCCCTCTGGACCTGGGCGCAGGTCACGGACTTGCATTGCGCAAGAAGCTGCTGGCTTTGGGGGGCCACCAACAATTTCAACTAGACACATTCTACAATTACCAGCAATGGACAAACGTTCATGATAACAAAATCGAGGAATTTCTATACCTGCTTCCTCACAGGCCTGGATCAAAGTCATCGACCCATCTACTTCCAATTCAGTTTCATCAATTATAACTTTACGCAAGTCGCTCATAAGATTACCGTTCATTTTGTTCTACTTTGACCAATAAAAACATATTTCTTGGCACAATTACTTGGGCAAATTTTGCAATTAGGAACATACGACCTGCAAAGCGATATATACTGGTTTCAATCATATATCGCATCGTCCACTTAGCTCTAAGACTTTACCAGTTAAGCCGACATTATTATCATCAGGACTTAAAACCCACGCTATATCTGATGTCCCAAAGTTCTTGATACAAAATTTTGTAGCCTCATATCTCCCCGCTTCGCGAGCCCCTGAAAGAGACCTGTTTGCGCGCCTTACCACAAGACTAAAAGATCGATCATCCACTTTATC
>LUMQ01000064.1_pt1 | contig 62387 bp, 67 predicted proteins | sample 729621 | NCBI WGS metagenome assembly LUMQ01 (sample SAMN03860259, study PRJNA289734) | marine metagenome | biome: seawater column; feature: ocean; material: water; isolation source: Red Sea water column Station 12 - depth 25m | place: Saudi Arabia: Red Sea | collected 2011-10-15 | depth 25 m | reverse complement strand
CTTTAGAGAACTGAATTGTGAATCTTCTTCAGATGGAAGTAGAAGTTATATTTTTAACAATCAAAGGGTGCAAGTAATAACATCAGAAGAAGAAGGCAGTTGGAGTTGCGATTATTTCCGACAGACTCAAGATTTCTTAAGATGTAAGGTCTATTCAGCAGACAATAGTAGTATGGATATTGTTTATTCTGATTATGAGGAATCAATAGACGATACAAGAGTTTATTTTGGGGCAAATAACCCGAGCTATTCAAAAACATATACTTGGAAAGGCTATTGTGGAAAATCCTAACGCTGAAATCCTTATTAAAATGGTGCCCAGAGGTGGAATCGAACCACCGACACAAGGATTTTCAGTCCTTTGCTCTACCAACTGAGCTATCTGGGCAATCGAGCGCACAATATTAGAAGAATCGTAAGTTAAGCGCAATCGATTAATCGATAGAAATTAGAATATTTAAAGTATTATGAGCAGGGGATGAATTCAGAAACTTTAACAAACCGAGTAAGGGCAGGGTACGGTATTGGTGACTACGCCATTTGCCTTTACTGGAGTGGTATCGGTCTTTATCTTTTATATTTCTATACCGACGTGGTTGGCATTTCTCCAATTTTAGCTGGTTGGATTTATGCTCTGGGAATTGGTTGGGATGCGATCACCGACCCGTTCATGGGGTATTTAGCCGAAAGGACCAAAACAAAAATGGGCAGCTATCGTCCCTTTATTTATTATGGATCGATACCTTTAGCCTTATCGTTTGTTTTGCTCTTTTGGGTGCCTCCTTTTGAAGGTACTGTTTTGTTTTTATTCTTGATACTAGTTAATTTAATTCACAGAAGTTGCTTCACCATTGTTAGTGTTCCTTACTCATCATTGACAGCCAGAATTACCAACGACAGCAATGAGCGCACAAAATTAACGACCGCAAGAATGATAAGTGCTTCATTTGGAACACTTTCAATGTCTGCTTTAGCGTTTCCGTTGATTGCATATTTTGGCGGAGCCGATGAAGCTTTTGGTTTTCTTTGGCTCGCAATAATCTCTGGTTTGATTGCTATTGCTCTATTATCTGTAACGGTTTATTCAGTTCGCGAGAAGGTCGATGAAATAGTTACCTCCAATCTTCCCAACTTTGTATCAATTACCAAAACCGTGGCAACCAATTATCCTTTTTGGATAGTTTTCGGCTGCATTCTCATCTTAGGTTCAACCGGAGTCATGTTTAACAAAAATTTAATTTATTTTGTTAAGTACGGACTAGAACTGCATGAATATCAGGGATTGATCCTAGGGGTAAGTTCCGGCGCCTCGTTTTTATCTTTACCTTTTTGGGCATATTTGGCATTAAAAATTGGAAAAAGGGAGACCTGGTTAATTTCAATGACAATCGCTTTCATAGGTCTTTTATTATTTTTCTATTATCCAATTGCATCTTTAAATGAGCTATTGATCCTTTTAGCACTGATCGGAGTTGGAAACGGGGCTGGAGGGGTTCTCTTTTGGTCAATGTTGCCTGATACAGTTGAATACGGCGAGTGGAAAAGCGGCATCAGAACTGAATCATCTCTTTATGGTTTTATGACATTTGCACAGAAATCATCGATAGCTGTGGCGGCTTTAATCTTAGGATTTTTATTATCGGGCATAGGGTTTGAACCCAACCAAATTCAATCAGAAGAAACCATATCTGGAATGAAGTTTATGATGAGTTGGATACCTATCTGCGGAATTATAATTAGTCTAGTATTGATGTACTTTTATCCAATAAGCACAAAGTTTCATGGCGAGCTTTTACAGAGAATAAAAGAGAGGAACGCATAATGTCTAAATCAAAAGTGAAGTGGGGAATCATTGCAGCCGGAAGCATAGCTAACGCCTTTGCTCATTCAATTAAATATTCAGAAAACTCTGAACTCAAAAGTGTTCTTGGAAGAAATGAAGAAAAGGTAAATGCTTTTGCAGAAAAACATCAAATACAACCGTTTACTGACCAAGAATCTTTTTTTGATTCTGAAATTGATGCTGTTTACGTAGCTACGCCACACGATACACACTTTCATTACTCCATGGAGGCAATAAATAGATCTGTACACGTTTTATGCGAAAAACCGCTTACTGTTAATTCAACCGAAGCCATGGTTCTTATGAATGAGGCTAAAAAGCAAAAGGTCTTTTTAATGGAAGCATTCATGTACAGGACACATCCTCAAACTCATGAGATTTTAAAATTAGTGAAAGAACACTTTCAGGATAATAAGGTTCTTATTTCCAGTTCATTTGGTTTCAATGCTCCGGTTCCAGAAGATCATAGATTAAGAAATCCTGACTTAGCGGGCGGCGCTATCCTAGATGTAGGTTGTTACCCTCTATCCATGGCCAGACTTATAGCCGGCACAATTGATGACAAGCCTTTCCTTGACCCGATCAGCATGGAAGTATCCGGTGAATTAGATTCCACAGGTGTAGATGCAGACTCAACGGCAAAGATTACCTTTAATGACAAAATTCAGGCGGAAATTAAAACTGCCATTGTTAACGAATATGCAAATGACTTGATCATAGAATCAGGCGATTCAAAACTAGAAGTTTCTCAACCTTGGCATTGCGGTCAATTTCAGGATGGTAAATCGTCCATTAAATTAACCCTAAATAATAAGGAATCTGAAATTCCCATAGTTGACGATGTTGGTTTATTTACTCGAGAAATTAATGAAGCATCTGATTGCATTCTTCAAGGAAATCTAGAATCTGAAGCGATGTCTCACAAAGATACTTTTGGGAACATGCTGTGGTTAGAAAGATGGTACGTTGAAACAGGCGTCAAGTATCCCCAAAATACTCCGCAAAGTTCGCCAATATTTAGTTACGACTACTCGGCTGTTGAAAATATAAAGAAATCAGCCTTCGAAGAGATTTCTAAAGAAGGCTCTCGAATAGTATTTGGTTGTGACAATCAAACCTCTCAACTTCATGCTTCTACTATGTTTGATCATTTTTATAGAAACGGAGGCAATATTTTTGATACTGCCTACATCTATAATTTTGGAAAATCTGATAAATACCTCGGCGAGTGGATTAAAACTAACGACTTGTCTAAAGATGTAATGGTGCTAGGCAAGGGGGCGCAGAGACAGGATATATATTGTTTGCACAGAGATAATGCAGATATCCCTAGCGGTGAATTTATTGATGCTCTTAATGAAGTTCGTGATGAAGGACTCATATCTTATCTTGGCGCATCAAATTGGACCTTAGAAAGATTCAGTGAGGCTAATGAATTTGCGCAGAACAACGATAAAGTAGGGTTCAAAGTTTTGAGCAACAATTTTAGTTTAGCCAACATGAACGAACCGGTATGGCCAGGTTGTGTCCACTGTCATGAAGAATTCCTAGACTATTTAATTGAGAACGACATTTTTCTTTTTCCTTGGTCGAGTCAAGCTAGAGGTTTTTTCCTAGAAAAAGACCTTTTTCCTAAAGCTGAGCATTTCGCAAATCCTACTCTAGAAGAGGAAAAAAGAGTTTGGCACAGCAAAGCAAACCTTTTAAGAAGAGATAAATGTTTTGAACTCGCAGAAGAATTAGGTTGTCTCCCCATTGAATTAGCGCTTGCCTATGTATTGAACAAACATCCAAACATATTTCCACTGGTTGGACCAAGGTCGATATACGAATCGGAAAGCTGCATGCAGGCTTCAAAGATAAATTTGAGTGAAGATCAGCTGGATTGGCTAATTTCCTAGCGTAATCGTTTCGCTAAGTTCTATTTTTTCTGAAGAAGACCCTATTTCAATCGAATAACTGCCAGCTCTTATTTTCCAATCCTTGTCTTTAACATCCCAATAAGAGAAGTTTCTGGCGTTAAGGTGAATTTCAATTTCTTGTTTTTTTTGTTTTTCAATCAATACTTTTTTGAATGACTGAAGACTTTTTATGGGTTCATCACTTGGACTACTTTCATACGATACATAACACTGAGCTACTTCTTGACCATCCATATCGCCGATATTTTCAATGTTGAATCTACAAACTACGTCTGCGTTATCGCCTACTGATATTTCAAGATCTCCGTAGGAAAAATCGGTATAAGACAATCCATGCCCGAAAGGAAAGAGGGACTTGATGTTTTTTCTTTCGTACCATCGATGTCCAACCAATAGCTTTTCTTCGTAGTCCATTTGCGAATTCTCGCCCGGGTAACAGGAAAAAGCGGGAGTATCTTCAATTCTTTTTGGGAAGGTAGTAGGGAGCTTCCCAGAAGGATTAACTTCACCAAATAAAATATCCATTAGGGCATTTCCATATTCTTGGCCGCCAAACCAAGATTGAAGTATTGCTTTAGATTGATCTTCCCAAGGCATCGAAACCGGCGATCCTGAATTGATTACCACCACAGTGTTTTTATTTTCAGCCAAGACTGCGTCTACCAACTCATCTTGATTTGCTGGCAATCCTAAGTCAGCCCTATCATTTCCTTCCGTTTCCCAATCTGAATTAGTGCCAATAACTAGAATGACTGCATCAGCTTCTTGAGCGGCTTTTTTTGCTTCCTTCAAGAGATCCACTGCCTCTGGTGGCTTACATCCGAACTGAATTGCAGGAAATCTACCTTCAAAAAAATACTCAACTTCAAAACGGTAAGTTTGATCTTTGTTGAGGCTAATTGATTGTCTTTTTGGGGCTGTCGCAAAAGAGAAGAAAGCCTCACCTGGAGAGGTTTCATTCCAATTATCAACAAGAACCTCTCCATCAATCTTCAATTTACTCAATCCTATACCAAAAATTTCAAATTCATGATCACCTGAAATATCCGGAGTGTAGTCACAAGAAAATCTTACGATGATATGAGGTCGTTCCTCTTTATTGATAATGTTTTTAGCAAAACCTTCAAACACCCAGTATCGATTTCCTTTCAAAACTTCTGTGGATATAAGATTAGATTCGTCAATTTCTTTATCGAAGTACTCAACTAAAAAACCGTCTTCAGAATTTGAGAAAAGCCTCTCATCTAATTTAGGTAAATATTTATTCGTATTTGCTCCTTTTGCATAAGTGATCGCAAATTTATCTTTGTACCTTTCATTCAATGCATCAAATGGGTGAACCTGATAATGGGGTTTTAGACTTGCACTACCGCCACCGATAATTTGACTGTTTTTCGCATTAGGACCAATGATTGCAACCTTTGAGATTTGATTATGATTCAATGGCAGGAGATTATCGTTTTTGAGTAAAACCATACCTTCGCAGGCTACATCTCTGAGAAGTTTATTATGAGCATCTCTAACGTTACTTTTTTCAGGTTTGTTTTGTGGAGAATCAAACCTTCCTGAGAATTTTCCTACTGATAGAATTCTATATACTTTATCGTCTATTATTTTTTCATCCACTAGACCTTCATTTACAGCTTGCAGCAACTTTTCACCCCATGCATTTCCTGGTCCTGGCATCTCAAGATCAAGGCCACCGTTAGCATTTTCAACAGTTTCCAATGCCGCTCCCCAATCACTTACTACATAACCGTCAAATTTCCATTCTTCTTTCAAGATGTCGATAAGAATTTCTTTATGGGAACTGCAAAAAATATTATTCAGTCTTTTGTACGCAGACATCACTGACTTAGCATCACCATCTTTTACACCCATTTCGAAAGGCAGAAGATATATTTCTCGAAGTGTTCTTTCGTCTACATTAGAACTTACAGAATGTCTCTCAAATTCAGTATCGTTTGCAATAAAGTGCTTCAAACAAGCGGAAACTTTTTGGGATTGAACGCCTTTGACATAAGCAGTTGCAAGTTTTCCTACCAGCAAAGGATCTTCAGAATAATTTTCAAAATGTCTTCCACCTAAAGGATGTCTATGAAGGTTAATGGTAGGACCGAGCAAGACATCAACATCCTTATCTCTGGCTTCTTCTCCTAAAGCGACACCTATTTTTTCAAGCAGTTCTTCATTCCAAGTTGATCCCATTAGAATAGGGCAAGGAAAACACGCTGAAGTCTTACCTGAGGTTCCGTCTCCTCTGACTCCGTTTGGACCATCAGACATTTTGATACTAGGTATGTCTAACCTCTCAATTTTATTGGTGTACCAATTATTGAAACCTGATAGTAAAAGAATTTTTTCTTTTAGGTTAAGTTCTTTAACTAAATCTTTCATGAGTTACTCAACTGGTTTGAAACCAACCGGTTTATCAACGTCATCATTATTGAGAAATTTATCAAGTTGATCATTCAAATAATCTCTTGTTTCTTTTTCGGCAAGATTTAATTGCTTTTCATTTATGAGCATTGTTTGGAGCTGTAACCACTCCATCCAAGCTTTTTTTGAAACGCTATTAAATATTTCTTCACCCCTAGGACCAGGGTAGGGAGGTCTATCTAATGCAGGAAGCTCTTCTTGATATTTTTTACAGTAAACCTTTGTCATTTTGATTCAAAATTTTTTTAACGATATCCAATACTGGCTTAGGTGCACCCAATTTAGCAATTTTATTTTTTTCAATCCAAATAGTTTTTTCATCATCAGTTTCCATATCATCAGGAATATTAATTATTCTAGGTGATATGTGGAAGTCTTTATGAGATAAGGAATGTTTGAAGCTAGGCAGTTCATTTATATTTTGCTTTGTCTGAAACAATTCTCGCTTGGGAAACACCCATAGGTTTGGCCAAATACCTTCATCAGGATTTTTACAAAGCATGACTTTGTTATTTTTCTGATAAATAAACCAATGAAAACTTTCTTGAGTTTTAGTGATTGTATTCTTTTTAGTTTTGATGAAATCTTGTTTTTTAAAACTTAAGCAAGTTTTTTGAATGGGGCATAGATCACATTTTGGTTTTTCTTTCACGCAAATGAGAGAGCCCAAATCCATCATGCCTTGTCCAAAACTTCGATAATTCGTTTTTGGAGAATTCTGATACAAAAAAGGCTTGATGGATTTTTTTAACTCGCGTGGATTGTTTTCTACATTAAGATATCTTGAAACAACTCTTTTGACATTCCCGTCAAGGATAGTTCCTTTCTTATTGAAGGCTAATGCAAGGATTGCTCCAGCTGTTGACTCTCCAATCCCAGGAAGAGCAACTAAATCTTCATAATTATCAGGAAATACTTGATGATATTTATCTGTGATTATTTTTGCAGTTTGGTGAAGATTTCTCGCTCTTCGATAAAAGCCTAAGCCAGCCCAATTTTTGAGAACTTCATCTAAATTGGCTTTTGATAAAGTTAAAACATTTGGAAATGATTTCATAAAATTTTCGTAGAAGGGAATAACCGTGGAAACTTGAGTTTGTTGAAGCATGATCTCAGAAACCCAGACTTTATAAGGATCATTCGTTTGCCATGGCAAATTATTCCTACCGTGCAAGTTTTGCCACTCGATGATTCTTTCTGAAAATTTCATAATTAAGATATTCTACCTCCATTGATAATATATAATCTGCTTTCGTTTTATGAGATCAATAGACTTAGAAAGAAATACTAAAGAGACGCAAATAAAGCTTTCTCTTAATTTAGATGGTAGCGGTTCTGCAGATTTATCCGTGGAATTACCTTTTTTTGCTCATATGCTAGATCAACTCGTCAGACACGGTGACTTTGATTTACAGCTTAATGCAGAAGGTGATCTTGAGATTGATGCACATCACACTGTTGAGGACATTGGAATAATTCTAGGCGAAGCCTTTAACTCTGCTTTAGGCGATAAAAAAGGCATCAAAAGGTTTGGCTCTGCTTACGCACCACTAGATGAATCTTTGTCTAGAGTAGTTGTTGATTTCTCTGGAAGACCAGGATTATTTTGGGATGTTGAATTTAAAAGAGAATTCATCAATGATTTTGATTTGCAATTGTTGGAAGAATTTTTTCATGGGTTTACTAACAAAGCCCTAGCAACCATTCACGTTGATAATCTAAAAGGGGCAAATGCTCATCACCAAGCAGAAACAATATTTAAAGCTTTCGCTTTAGCTTTAAAACAAGCGTGCTCCATGGACGATGCTAAAAAAGATAGGCTTCCATCCACAAAAGAACTTCTTTGAGCATGAAAGTTGGAATAATAGATTACGGAGCAAGTAATTTATACTCCATAGATAGAAGTCTTAGATATCTGGGAGCAAATACCCTCATAATTGATGAGCCCAGTAAGCTTAAGGAAGTAGATAAACTAATTTTTCCTGGTCAAGGTTCTTTGGGTTCTGCAATGTCTCATTTAAAGAAAATCGAGCTGTTTGAAGATTTAAGAACACAGTTGAAAGAAAAACCTTTTTTGGGCATTTGTTTAGGACTCCAAGTTCTTTTTTCAAAAAGTGAAGAGGGAGATACTCAGGGATATGGATTTTATAAAAATGAAATATCAATGTTTCCCCCTGACTTACCTATAAAGGTTCCTCACATGGGTTGGAACAAGGTCTTTATAAAACAAGATCATGACTTATTTACAAACATTGAAAATGACACAAGATTTTATTTTGTTCATTCATATTTATTAAAAGACTTCGATGAGGAAAAATCTTTTTCTACCACTCATCATGGTATTGAGTTTATTTCATCTATTGGAGATGAAAATATTTTTGCTACCCAATTCCATCCTGAGAAGAGTGGAGAGGCGGGATTAAAATTTTTTGATAATTTTCTTAAATGGAATCCTTAATGAAAATTATTCCAGCTATTGATATCCAAGATGGGAAGTGTGTAAGACTTACAAAAGGTGATCTAAATTCTACTGTTAAGTATTTTGATGATCCTGTCCAAGCTGCCGAACATTGGTATTCATATGGAATAGACAGAATTCATATAGTTGATTTAGACGGTGCAAAAAAAGGCCAGTCTTTAATATTGAACATCATTCATGATATTAAAAAAAAATTACCAAAAGTTTCCCTTCAAGTAGGGGGAGGTTTCAGAAATAAAGAAACAATTGAGCGCGCATTAAATTCTGGCATCGATCAAATTATTTTAGGTAGTCTTGCTGTCAAAGATCCTATTTTATTTCACGAGATTGCTTCCTCTTATCCAGATAAAATTATTTTTGGGCTGGATACAAAGAATGACTATGTTAAGTCAGAGGCCTGGACAGAAGATTCAGGAGTTTATTGGATAGATTTGGTCAAAAAGTTTAATGATTTACCCATAAACTCTATTATTTTTACAGACATAGATAGAGATGGAATGCTCAATGGACCTAATTTGGAAAAAATAACTGAATTAACAAGCAATACCTCATTGCCTATTATCGCATCCGGCGGTGTATCTTCTCTGGAAGATTTAATTCAATTAAAACAAATTAAAGGCGTCTCGGGAGTGATTTCTGGCAAAGCATTATACGAAAATACCTTTTCTTTAGATGAGGCATTAAATTTAATTTCTTAATATGACAGTAGCTGTAAGAATCATTCCTTGTCTCGATATTAGAGCAGGGCGAGTTGTAAAAGGCGTTAACTTTGAAAATATTATCGATGCAGGAGATCCTGTAGAAACAGCAGAAAGATACAATACAGAAGGAGCTGATGAGCTATGTTTTTTAGATATAGATGCTTCTTATGAGAACCGATCAGCTACTCTTTCCACAGTTGAAGCTGTAGCTTCGCAGGTATTTATTCCTTTAACTGTTGGTGGAGGAGTTAGCAAATTACAAGATATAGAGAGATTACTTGAAAAGGGAGCAGACAAAGTATCGATAAACACCTCTGCTATCCTAGATCCGTCATTGGTTGGGAATGCAGCAAAGAAATTTGGTTCTCAGTGCATTGTTGTTGCGGTTGATTCAAAGAGAGAAGGAGAAAAATCTTATGTTTACACTCACGGAGGAAAAAATAAGACTGCTTTCGAGACATCAGCCTGGATAAAAATCGTTGAAGGTGAGGGCGCAGGAGAAATTCTTCTAACTTCCATGGATAGGGATGGCACCAAAATAGGATTTGATAATGAACTTACCTCTTCAATTGCAAAAGATTTGAGTATCCCGCTTATCACTTCAGGAGGAGCCGGAAGTATTGATCATATGATAGAAGGGATAACCGATGGAAAAGCAGATGCTGTCCTCGCAGCCAGTATTTTTCACCAAAAGGAAATTACTATTGCAGAGGTCAAAGATGGCCTAGCTTCCAAGGGTATCGAAGTAAGGTTATAAAATCTCTTTTGAAATTACTTGAAGATCTTCATCCAGCTTATAGACAATTGGCTGTCCAGTAGCGATCTCAAGCTTAACTATTTCATCCTCAGATATTTTCTCTAGATACATAATCAAAGCTCTAAGAGAATTACCATGAGCTGAAATTAAAATATTTTTCTGATTTCTTAATTCTGGATAAATAATATTTTCAAAGTATGGCAAAACTCTTTCAGCTGTATTTTTGAGACTCTCTCCTCCTGGAGGAGGAGTATCATAAGATCTTCTCCAAATATGAACCTGTTCATCTCCCCACTTTTTTCTTGCATCGTCTTTATTTAATCCAGATAAATCTCCATAGTCTCTTTCGTTAAGGGCTTTATTTTCAGACGTGGGGATATCTTCTCCAAGCTCTTGCATGATGAGATTACCTGTCCTTTGAGCTCTTTTTAGTTTTGAAGTGTAATGTAAGTCAAAATTAATGTTAGTTTGTTTTATTTTTTTACCGGCATTAATAGCCTCTTCAATTCCTTTTTCCGTCAAATCTGGATCTTTCCAACCTGTGAATAAGTTTTCTTTATTCCACTGACTTTGTCCGTGCCTAACAAGAACTAAAGTTGAAATTTTTTTTGAGTGAGACATAGTTTCTTCTAAGCTTACGGTTTAATATACGCTCCCATGGAATACTTCATTCAATTCGTAATTGAAAATTGGTACATCGAGATACCTCTTATTATATCTATTGCAGCTTTAATATTGTTTGAAAAATCAAAAAGAGCTTCGAAAATTGAGCCTCAAGCTGCAACCATTATGATAAATAAACAAAAAGCTAGAGTCTTAGATGTCAGAAGTGCCATTGAATTTAGCAAAGGAACAATTCCCAATGCAGTTAACGTAAACAAAGATAACGCTTCTTGCATTAGTGCTTTAAAAGGAGATTTAGATAACCCGGTAATATTTGTTTGTAATCAAGGCACTGATTCTTCAAAAATTGCATCCAGCCTTAAAAAAGATTTGAAAGAGGTTTATGTGATTAACGGTGGTATTAATGCATGGAAAAGCGAGGGCTTTCCTATTGTGAATTAGTCAAATATCTAGCTCTTGTATTTTTCTAGCTAAGGTATTTCTTCCCCAGCCTAGCAGCTTAGCAGCTTCAGATTTATTTCCTCTAGTGGACTTTAAAGCCACATTAATCATTGTTCTTTCAAAAATTGGAGTAGCTACATTTAATAGATGATCTTCCCCTTTGGAAAGTTGTTTTTCTGCCCAGCTTTCAAGAATCTCTTCCCAATTTTGCTCTTCTTTTTCAGTTTGAATAAATAGTTGTTTATGAAGGTCGCTCTCTTTTAAATCTTGTCCCGGCGAAAGAACAAACATTAACTTTCCAATAGCGTTAAAAAGGTCTTGCATAGCTTCTGATCTATCTACTGTTTTTTCTTTTTCAGGCAAAATCTCTTCAATTTGTTTATTCGAAACAGTCACTGATTTTTTTTCGCTAATCACTTTATCTATTTTTGATATGGCAGTATGAATATCGAAAGGTTTTGCTAAATAATCCCAGGCACCATTATCAAAAGCTTCAACAGTTGTTTCTAGGTCAGAAAATGCAGTCATCATTATGATGGGTATATTTGGATGTTCATTTTTAAAAGTATCAAGAAGATCCATCCCATCTCTACCTGGCATACGCATATCTGTGAGAACTATATTAGGTGATTCAATATCTAATTGATTAACCACTTCATTACCGTCTTCAAAAGTAGAAACTTCGAAACCTGCTTCAGATAATCCTTTTTCTAGAACCCACCTAATGGATTCATCATCATCAGCAACCCATATTTTTTTATCTTGCCTCATGCTGATTCATAATTTTCTTTTTTAGATGCTTCCTTTGCATCTTCATCTTCAATTTTTAAAGGCAAATAGATTGAGAACTTTGTGCCGGAAGAAGAACTCTCACATTCGATTGCTCCGCCATGTTGACTGACTATTCCTTGAGCAATTGAGAGCCCCAAACCAGACTTAATTTCTTTGCTGGAAACAAGAGGGAAAAATATTGAGTCAATTATTTCTTCTGGAATACCAGGACCGTTATCAATAAAGGATATCTCACAAGTGGTTTTGTGGAATGTCCTGTTGATGAAAGTTCCAAAATGTATTCTGGTTTTAAGAGAAATTTTATTTTCTCGATCGGTTGTTCTCATGGCATCAACTGAATTATTTGCCAAGTTATATAGGACCTGAGTCATAAGCGATGAATCAATATTCAATTCAGGCAAAGTAGGGTCATAATCTTTAGTTATCTCTATTTTATCTCTAGATATACTTCCTAGATATTCTGGAATAGTTTCAAGAATTGTATGAATGTTCACATCTTCAGGTTGGATTTCAAACTGCCTATCTAGAATTTTCGTAACCAAATCACTCAATCTTTCAGTCTCTTTTAATATGATTCTCGTGTATTCCTTAAGATCATCATTTTTTAATTTTGGCTCAAGAAGTTGAGTAGCACCTTTAATGCCACTAAGAGGATTTCTTATTTCGTGCGCTAAGCCCTTTGAAAAAGTAGCTGTGACAGTCGAAATAGTTTGTCTTTTCATCCTATTCAATTCCTTTGTTTGATTAGCATCGTAAAATTCATAAAGAAGATATTTTTTTGAATCTATCTCGAAGAAATTAATTTCATAGGTGCAAACTTTCTCAAGACCTCCTTTTAAATAAATTTTTCGTCTGGACTTCTCAAGAGAATCTTTCTCAGCAAGAAGTCTTTTGAGTTCAAACATATTGCTAGGACTTTCAGAAAATATATTTTCAATACCTTTGCCTTCACTATTTTTTGAGTCAAATAATAAAAAAGCTTCTGCTTCATTGCTTGCAAAAACAAAATTTAAGTTTTCATCAACAACCAAAACTTTGGAAGAAATGTTTTCCATTGTTTTTTTCAGAAGCTTCTTCATCATTTTTATTTCAAATTAAAACTTTGAAGTTAATCGCAGACTAAAATTTTTTGATTCTAAATCTTTGATTAACTTCAAAGTTTTTAACATATGCTTTAAAGCCTTATTTCGTTAACGTGCCAACGATATGAGAAAGTATTTTGTATGGATCGGCATTCGAGGCAGGTCTTCTGTCCTCAAGGTATCCATTCCAATTATGTTCAACTGTGTAAACAGGTATACGTATACTTGCTCCTCTATCACTGACCCCATATGAGAATTTCTCAATACTTTGAGTTTCGTGAAGACCAGTTAGTCTCATATCATTATCTGATCCATACGCAGCAATTCCGTCCTCATGGACTTCGCCTAGTTTTTCACACATTGATTTAAATAAATCCTCTGAACCGCCAGTTCGCATAGTCTCATTGGAAAAGTTTGTGTGCATTCCAGATCCGTTCCAATCCCCAGTTTTAGGTTTTGGATGGATATTTACACCAACACCATACTCTTCAGCTGTTTTGAAGAGAAGATATCTACTAACCCATAAATCATCAGCTGCTTTAATTCCTTTACCAAAGCATTGATATTCCCATTGACCCAAAGCAACTTCTGCATTTGTTCCTGTTAGTGTTATCCCTATGTCTAAGCAAGCTTGCAAATGTGCATCTGATATTTCTCTTCCAACGACGTTAGCAGCACCTACTCCGCAATAAAATTCTCCTTGCGCTCTAGGTTCGCCATCTTCCCACCCTAAAGGTTCACCAGTAGTAGGGTCGGTGAAGAAAAACTCTTGCTCAAATCCAAACCACCATTCATCAGAAACAACCTCTGCAGCTGCAGCCCTGTTATTGGATGAATGCGTAGTATGATCTGCTGATTGAACTTGTGTCATAACTAAATCGTGCCCATTTGGGTTTGAATAAGTTTGCACAGGTAATAAAAGACAATCAGAACTTCCACCTTCGGCTTGTTGAGTCGAGGACCCATCAAAAGACCAATCTGGAGGGGAAGCATCTTCTGTTGCTTTCACTTTACTTCTCATAAAAGGCTCAGGCTCGTAGCCGTCTAACCAAATATATTCATATGTTTTCATGTCTGACATTTTTAACTCCTTAATGTTTAACTGAGCTAAATTATCAGATACAGTGATTATTAATAGTGCAATAATGTATCAATTTAATACATATTTTGATTTATTTTAGATCAAAAAGTCAAAAATTTGCTCTATTTTATCCTCAAAACCTAAAAATTGATGATTTCCACGCTTAGAAAACGAAATTTTACTATCCTTAAATTTCTTAAGTGAAAGTCTTTGATCAAGAACTTCGTCACCCTCCTGCGCCAGAAGAAAGTGATTCTTAGGTGATGTAAGCATGGGTGTAGAATATTTTTTTAAATTCTCATAATCATTCATAGAGAATGTATCTTTTTTCCCATTATTAAAGTTTTCATAACTGCCAACAATATTAAGCATGCTGGGTAAATGATCATCCACGACTGGATTTATATAAACTCCTTTCAAATTATATTTATTCGCAAAATGGCAACAATAAAATCCTCCCATTGAACTGCCAATAAAACCAATAATTTCGTTTTCAGATATCAACATTTCAATGAGGTTAACAACTTTATTTGTTGATAAAGGTAAGTCTGGAATTAAAATCTTATCGCCGATACCCTTGTCGGTAAGATATTTTTTACAAAGCTGTGCTTTTGAAGAAGAACTAGAACTATTGAAACCGTGCAGGTAAATTATCACTTTCAGCTAATCCTTCTTTTACGCAAAATACTAGAAATTCATTAAGAAATTTATTCCATTGAGTTCTCTCATCTCTCTGAAATCCGAATTTCTTAACTGTTGGAATAATATCAATTAGATTATTATGAAAACTCTGGAGGGATATAACCTCTGCCATCTTTGCTTCTAAATAAACCCTTACTTTAAAGGTTGTATTTTCTTCGACTGGATTTATATTGATATTCAATTCAATATCAAAAGTGTAGTTTGATAATTTAGTTGTACTAATTGCGACCTTTTTATTCTCATCTTTAATTGGAATCTCAAAAACCTTCTTTTTATTTTCATCAAAATCATCTACAAGAGAATTCAAAAGAAAAAAGTTTCTTTCAAATAAAGAATGCAGGTTTTTCAGCTTGAGATATTCCTTCATCAAATCAGTCTATAAAATAGATTCTAAAATTCAACTCAATCATAAGAATTCCATAACATATTTGCCACAAGAGTTCGATACGGTTTCCAATTAACAGAAATTTCTTCAAGCTCCATTTCTGAAGGACGATTAGAAAGTTTTTTTAATTTTTGTACGCTAATTTGCAGACCAAGGTCTCCTACTGGCCAGATATCTTCTCTCTTAAGAGATGCAAGCATGTAGCAATCTGCTGTCCACTTACCTATGCCTCTGATTTTACAAAGTTCCTTTCTGAGGTCTTCGTCATTCATCCTATGCAAGGTTGTAAAGTCTAAATCTCGTGCAATGCATGCATTAGCAAGCCCAGTGCAATAATCAATTTTTTGTCTGCTTAACCCTGTTTTTTGCAGATCTTTCTTTGAAACTTTTAAAAAGTTTTTTGCCTCAAATGGCGAAACTATTTTCGCCAATCTATCGAAGATGGCTTTTGCTGAAGCTACAGATAATTGCTGTTCACATATCAATCTAACTAATCCTTCAAAACCTTTTTCTCTTTTAAATGGAACTATTTTAGGAATAGATTTGATTAATTCTTCAAGGTCCTTATCAGACTTTAAAAGGTAAGAAAGTTGCTGCTTTTGAGAAGTCATATGTTCTTAAAAGGTAAAAGAGTGCTCGCATCTTGATGATAATCTTTAATATATTTGTCTTCTCTGAGAAGAAAATCACTTATAGCTAGGCTGAAATCATGATTTTCTATCCAGTGAGAAGAAAATGTAAAAGTGGGCTCAAAACCTCTTTTAATTTTGTGTTCGCCTTGTACGCCAGGATCAAATCTCTTGATGTTTTTTTCAATACAAAAATCTATACCTTGGTAATAACAACACTCAAAATGCAAAGCATCATAATCATTAGATGCTCCCCAATACCTTCCGTATAAATTATTTTGATCATAAAAGAAGAAAGAGCCAGCAACCGCTCGACCATTTTTATATGCCAGGATGATTAATATGTTGTCAGCAATGGTTTGCGTTATCTCTTCAAAGAAATCTTTATTCAAGTAACCAGAATGGCCGCTTCTCCTCAGATGAGTGTCTACATAGAAGGAATAGAAATCATCAACAACATCTAAAGATATTTGATTCCCTGTAAACCGTTTTATCTCAAGATCTTGTTCAGCAATTTTTCTTCTTTCTTTTTTTAAGTTTTTTCTATTTCGTGAGGAGAAAAAATCTAAAAAGTGATCAAAACTTTCATAGTTATTATTTTTCCACATGAACTGAACATTCTTTCTAGTACTGAGCCCAAGAGATTCAAAAAGATCTTTTTCATCTTCTTCTGGAAAAAGAATGTGCCAAGAAGATATCTCGTTTTCCTTAGATACTTTCTGTATAGCTTTAAAAATTTGTTCAGCAGTATTTTTTTTATCATTCAATGTGGAATATAGAATTCTTGGACCAGTTGCAGGCGTGAATGGAATCGATGAAACAAACTTTGGGTAATAGTATTTTTTATGTTGGTAATATGCATTTGCCCAGCTGTAATCAAACACAAATTCGCCTTGTGAATTATTTTTTAAATAAAGAGGCATTGCTCCAATCAAAGATTTTTCCTTCCACAAGGTGGCATGAAATGGCTGCCACCCAGTTCTTTCCGAAACGCATCCGGATTCTTCTAAAGCATTTAAAAAATCAAAGGAAAGAAAGGGATAACTTTCATGATTTAGTGAATCCCAAGAATGTTTTTCTACATCTTTAATTTGTGAAAGAAACTTTACATGCATATTAAAAACCAAAAAGAATTCCAAAAAATAGAAAAACTCCTATCCAGTTATTACCTTTAAAAATTGAAAGGTAAATTTGTCTCAACCCTAAGTTGATTTGAAAGTTTTGGAAAAAAACAATTCCAAAACATAAAGATAAAAAGAAGAAAAAAGAAAGATCTAAATTGAGTGAGAGACCTACAAAAAAGTAGATAAATAAATGAGCCAACCCTAAAAGAAATACCCATTTCTCTTTTCTTCTACCAAAATATCTTGCTGAGTTACCTATATTTAATTTTTCATCGTCAGCAGCATCTATCATCCCATAGACAGTATCGTAAGCAATAACCCAAAGAAAATTAGCTAAAAATATAACCCAAGTGATTAATGAAAGATTATTTTGTGAAGCAAATGCAATCGGTATGCCAAAAGAGAACGCCAATCCTAATACCGTTTGTGGAATTGCTAAAAATCTCTTTGCCAGAGGATAAAGAAGAATTAATAGGGCTGCACCCAGTCCCATGTATATGCTTAATTCATTTAATTGGAAAAGAATCCATACGGAAGGAATACTCAGAAAACCAAATAAAATTAGTGCTTCAATAGAAGATACTTTTCCAGATGCAATTGGTCTTTGGCTTGTTCGGAGTACTTTCGAATCAATGTCTTTATCGAAAAAATCGTTGATTACACATCCCATAGATCTAGCAAAAAAAGCACCCAGACAAAATAACCATATAGTCTTCATATCTACAGAAGCTTCTGACGCTAACAAAAGAGCACAAAGAGTGGGCCAAAGGAGTAAAAGAGTTCCGATAGGCTTATCCAACCTCATTAGGTAAGCGTAATTTCTAACTCTTTCCATCATGGTGTTATATAATTCTTTCTCATCCAATCTAGCATAAAACTTTATTATTTATGGAAGAATACAAGAAATGGGAGTGCATAGTTTGCGGCCTAATTTATGACGAGGCAGAAGGTTGGCCTGATGACGGAATACCGCCTGGAACCAAATGGGAAGATGTTCCAGTTGATTGGGTCTGCCCGGATTGCGGTGTAGGCAAAGAAGATTTCGATATGGTACCTTTTGAAGGGGCTGGAAAAAGTTATTAATGTCCTATACAACAAAAATCTTAATATCCATGCTTTTGGGTATTGGATTAGGATCGTTAATCAATTTATTTTTACTTGAACTATCGCTAATTAATATTGCATTAAATATATTTGATGCTGTAGGTGAGATTTTTATTTCATCTCTCAAGTTGATGGTAGTTCCTCTTGTATTTTTTTCTTTAGTATCAGGGGTTGCTCAAATTGAAAATTCAAAAGAACTAGGTTCAATTAGTTTTAAAGCTATTACCTTTTATCTAATAACAACCGCATTGGCTATCTCAACAGCATTATTTTTTGCTAATTTTTTTAATCCTGGAGATGGGGTAGGCCTAGAAACTTCATCAACTTATTCAGCACCTGAAGCTCCATCTTTGAAGGAAGTCTTAATAAATATTATTCCCACTAATCCAATTCAAGCTATGGCAGATGGAGAAATGTTACAAATCATAGTCTTTTCAATACTAGTAGGATTTGCAATTAAAGGGATGGGAAGCTATTCGGCAGGGGCTTCAAACTTTTTCAAATCAGGGAATGACTTAATGCTGCGCCTGGTAGAAATCATAATTATGTTTGCGCCTTTAGGAATTTTTTGTCTTTTGGCTTCCATATTTTCCGAAATAGGTTTTTTTATAATCTATGATTTAGCAGGTTATTTCTTTCTACTCTCGTTTGTATTGATATTTCATGCTTTGATTACTTACGGATCAATACTTTCATTTTTTAGACTAAATCCATTCATTTTCTTTAAGAAACTCAGAGAGGTTTTATTATTTGCATTCAGCACATCGTCTAGCAGCGCAACAATGCCGTTAACTTTAAAAACAGTTCAAGAAAAATTTGGTGTTGATAAGTCAGTCGCATCATTTTGTATTCCTCTTGGAGCAACTATAAACATGGATGGAACTGCAATCATGCAAGGCATTGCAACAGTTTTTATAGCTCAAGCTTATGGTGTTGATTTACAAATAACAGATTATTTAATGGTTATTTTGACAGCTACTTTAGCCTCAATTGGAACAGCTGGTGTTCCGGGCGTGGGTCTTATAATGCTTGCAATTGTTTTACAACAAGTTGGTCTCCCCGTGGAGGGAATCGCTTTGATCATAGGCGTTGATAGACTTTTAGATATGATCAGAACAGCAGTAAATGTATCTGGAGACTCAATGATTGCTTGCATTATTTCTTCAACTCAAGGCACCTTGAATAAATCAAAATTCTTTGATTGAGTTGTTTTTAAACTCATATAATAAAAGACAATTTTCTGATAAATTAGCGCGATCTTTAGGAGAACTTTATGGAATCTAATCTAATTTTACCGCCACTTTTTGGTATTTTTGGTTTGGCTGTTGCCTTTATTTTGTACTTATTGGTTATGAGATATGACGGAGGTACAGACAAGGTTAAAAAAATTGGTGATCAAATTCACTTGGGTGCTATGGTTTTTATGAGACGTGAATACACTTACCTTGCAATGTTTGTAGCTGTTCTAATTGTTCTCTCTTATTTATTTTTAGGTCTAAATACCGCATTAGCTGTTACAGCCGGGGCATTATCATCATCTCTTGCTGGATGGCTTGGAATGTTCTCTGCAACTAAAGCAAATGTTAGAACTGCAACTGCTGCATCTGAGTCTGGAGCGCAAGCTGCACTTTCTGTGGCTTTTTATGGTGGATCAATTATGGGGCTATGTGTTGCTTCTCTTGGATTGGTAGGTCTAGGAGGCCTTTACTTCTATTTTGGAGGCGATCCTGATACTGCTAGAGCAATAGAAGGTTTTGGAATGGGAGCTTCATGTGTTGCTTTATTCTCTCGTGTAGGAGGCGGAATTTATACAAAAAGTGCTGATGTTGGTGCTGATTTAGTTGGAAAAGTTGAAGCAGGAATACCAGAAGACGATCCAAGAAATCCTGGAGTTATTGCCGATAACGTCGGAGATAATGTTGGAGATGTTGCTGGTATGGGTTCTGATATTTTTGAATCATATTGCGGAGCCATGATTGCATCAATCGCAATTGCTGCCACAATCGATAACACCGGAATGATGGCGCTACCTTTAGCTTTAGCTTCCCTTGGACTATTGGCATCTATACTCGGAATTATAATTGTTAGAGTATTTTCCAAAGCAGATCCTGGAACAGCATTGAGAACGGGGACTATAGGATCAGCAATTCTTTTTATAATTGCAGCTTACTTTTTAATCCAAATGATTTTGACTGAAAACGCCGTAAACACTTGGTTGGCAGTATTAGCTGGCGCAGTAGGTGGAGTCATTATTGGATTGATTACAGAATATTACACAGGATCAAAACCAGTTGAGAAAATTGCTAAATCCGGGGAAACAGGTCCTGCTACAGTCATGATTACAGGACTTTCAGTAGGCATGCAATCTGTAGTTCTTCCTATTCTTGTCTTGGCTACAATAATTTTGGTTTCTACCTCACTTGTTGGTTTGTACGGTGTAGGCATAGCCGCGGTTGGAATGCTTGCTACGGTTGGAATAACAATGGCTATTGATGCCTATGGACCCGTTGCCGATAATGCCGGCGGTATTGCAGAAATGTCTGGTATGGGAAGTGAAACCAGAGAAATAACTGATTCTCTAGATGAATTAGGTAATTCCACAGCTGCCATTGGTAAAGGTTTTGCAATAGGAGCAGCTGCGTTAGCAGCACTGGCAATTATTGCTGCTTTTGTTGAGACAGTTGCTCACAACAGAGGTAGCTTTGAATTACTTCTCTCAGATCCCAGAGTTCTTGTAGGTATGTTTATAGGAATTTCCATTCCTTTTCTCATCTCCTCTATCACCATGACAGCCGTTGGGGATGCAGCTTTCGATATGATCAATGAGATAAGAAGGCAATTCAGAGAAATTCCTGGCTTATTGGAAGGAAATGCAGAACCAGATACCGCTAAGTGTGTTGATATCGCGACTTCTGCTGCATTAAAAAGAATGCTTCTGCCAGGAGTAATTGCTGTAAGTGCTCCAGCTGTTGTTGGTTTTGGTCTTGGTCCAGAATCTCTTGGAGGAATGTTAGGAGGAGGTTTGATAGGTTGTGTATCCATGGCTTTGATGATGGCTAATGCTGGTGGAGCTTGGGACAACGCAAAAAAATTCATTGAAAAAGGTAACCTAGGAGGAAAAGGAACAGATACTCACTCTGCAGCTGTAGTTGGTGACACTGTTGGAGATCCATTCAAAGATACTTCAGGACCTTCGATGAATATCTTAATCAATGTTATGGCAATTGTTAGCTTGGTGATTTCACCTTTGTTGTAGTTACTACTGAGCCTTTATATATACTTGATCCTGACCGATCCATCGATCAATAAGTTTCTCTAGTTTGGTAGATTCCAAATTAGAGATCCTTTCAGTGAGAGACTGACTTAATTTGAGAAGTTGAGCATCTCTGGATATATCTGAGATTTTAAAATCAATTCCTCCTGATTGTTTCAAGCCTAATAATTCTCCCGCTCCTCTCAATTCCAAATCTATTTCAGATATATCAAATCCGTTTGAGTATTTTTTCATTGCTTCGAGTCGCTTTTGAGCATTTTCACTTACTGGATCTTGATAAAGTAAAGCACAATAAGAATCCATATCTGGACCTCTGCCAACTCTCCCTCTCAATTGATGAAGTTGAGATAAACCTAATCTTTCTGCATTTTCTATTATCATCAGACTTGCGTTAGGAACATCCATACCTACCTCAATTACGGTTGTACACACCAATATATCAATTAATCCATTTCTGAAGTCTATGATGTTTTTCTCTTTTTCTTCGTTGCTGAGTTTGCTGTGGACTAGTTCTGATCTCAGCTCAGGAGCATTTTCTCTAATCCATTCGAGGCTAGTTTCTGCTGATTGCACATCAAATGAATCGTTGTCTTCAATCATAGTACAAAGCCAATATACTTGATTGCCATCTTTGCACACTTTTTGAAGTCTATTTACTATCTCCAGCCTCTTGTCATTTGATAAAACTACTGTTTTAACTGGATTTCTCCCTGGAGGTAGTTCGTCAATGATAGATAAATCTAGGTCAGAAAAGATGGTCATAGCTAATGTTCTGGGAATCGGCGTCGCTGTCATAAATAACTGATGAGGCATCTCTTCAGATTGTGATTTTGATGCCAGATCAAATCTTTGTTTAACACCAAATCTTTGTTGTTCATCAACCACAATCAGAGCCAGACTCTTGAATTCAATATTTTTTTGAAAGACTGTATGAGTCCCAATAAGAATATCAATCTCACCGTTTATAAGTTTTTTTTCAATCTTTTCTTTATCGCTTTTTTTTGTTTTTCCTAAGAGAAGCTCGATAGAAATATTTTTGTCTTTGAACCAATTAACAAAGTTTTCAAAATGCTGTTTAGCAAGAACTTCGGTGGGGCACATTAAAACAGACTGTTTTTTATTTTGAGAGCATATGTTCATTGCCGCAGCGGCCACTATGGTTTTTCCTGAGCCAACATCTCCTTGAATGAGTCTTCTCATTGGCTTTTTCTCTTGAAAATTCATCATGATTTCTTGCACAACCTTTTGTTGAGCTTTTGTTGGATAGAAAGGGATATTTAAATCAAAAGTCTCCAGATTTAATTTTTGACTTGAAAGATCAAAAGATTTCATTTTATTTATCCTTTCTGATGAAATATTGATAGCAATTTGATTGGCGGCAAATTCTTCTACTATCAATCTTTTTTGCGCAGGATGCTTAAAAGTTCTGAGTTGATTAAGATCATCATCAATTGAAGGCATGTGTATCTTAGAAATAGCTTCTCTACCTTTAGGAAAATCAATCTTTTTGCTTTCAAAGAAATCATCTGCATCTTTCATACAGATATCATCTAAATTTAGTCCACTTAATGCTTGTCTTATTATTGTTTTTAATCTGAATTGGGTCAGACCAGAGATAGTTGGATACACTGGAGTATAGGTATTATCTAAATGGGGCCTCTCAGATAGTAAAAATACCTTATAGCTAGGATGAAACATCTCTATTTTAGATCCGCTAATTTTCACATTTCCGTAAGCTCGAACTATTTTGCCTTTTTCAAAAGCTTTTGCCTGAGCTTGTGAAAAATAAAACATTCTTATGTTAAGAAAACCGGTTCCATCAGTTATCTTTGCTAAAAAAGATCTTCTTCCTGGAAAAAAAATTTTACTTTCTACAATCTCGCCCTCGACATGAGCAGTTTGATTTTGGTCTAAATCTTTTATTTCATTTAATTGTGTTTTATTTTCATACCTTATCGGCAAATGAAAAATCAGATCCTCTATCGTAAAAATATTCAGGGCGTTTAATTGCGTTTCAATTTTTGGACCAACGCCTTTAATCTTTCTTAGGGCATCCGTTAGCGATAAAGACACTATTCTTTATAAGCTATAGATTCAATTTCAATTGAGGAGTTTTTTGGCAAAGCAGAAACTTCATATGCGGCTCTTGCAGGGTAGGGCTTTTCCAGAACCTTTTCCATAATTTCATTTACTTTTTGAAAATTCGATAAATCTGTAAGCAAAACATTGAATTTAATAACATCATTAATGGAGCAACCAGCTTCATCGCAGATTGCTGAAATATTTCTGAAAACTTGAATTGTTTCTTGCTCAAATCCCTCAACCAGTTCCATCGTGACTGGATCTAAACCTATTTGTCCGGATATAAAAAGAAACTTATCTGCTAATACTGCCTGAGAATAGGTTCCTATTGCTTTAGGGGCATCATCGGTATGTATTACTTTTTTCATCCTCTTATCTTATTCTCAACTTTCTATCTTCGGATGAATGGACTCTGTTAACTGATATTACGTTTTTTGTTTTCTTTAAAGCTTTCATTACGTTAGCTAAATCATCCCTCCCAGATACTTCGATAATTAAGAAAAGTTGAACTTGATTACCAACTGGGGCTTCACCTCTTATTCCTTCAATGTTTTTATTCATTTCAGAAATAGCAGAAGAAATTTCTGCCAAGATACCTGGCCTATCTTGAGTTGTTACCACAAGTTCTGCAGAGAAGTTTCCATCAATATTATCTTCCCACTGCACAGGTGCGCACAGAGCAGGATCATCTTTAATAGGCAAAATGTTTTTACATCTTTCTTGATGAATAACCATTCCTCTTCCCGCAGTGAAATGAGCTACAACTGGATCTCCCGGTATTGGTTTACAACAAGGTCCATAGTTAACTAGCAGTCCTTCCGAGCCAGAAATTTGTAAATTACTTGACTCTATTAAACTAGGCGAATCAAAATCAATTGCCTGCATAATTTGATTAGCTACAAAATTACTTGGTCTTATCCCTAAACCTATTTGCTGTAAAAGGTCATTTAAGGAATTAACTTTCAAAGAATCTAGAAGTTTAGACATTCTTGATTTAGGAATACTCCTTAATTTTAAGTTATGTTGTGCAAGAGAGTTCTCTAAAAGTTTCTTGCCAAATTTTCTTGCCTCTGAAGATCTTAAATTTTTTAATTGATGCCTGATGGCACTTCTTGCCCTTGAAGTAACTACCATTTCAAGCCACGATGGCTGTGCTTGAGGAATATCATCAGTGATAATCTCAACGGTTTGTCCACTCTCAAGAGGAACACTTAAAGGAGCAAGATTTTTATTAATTCTGCATCCTCTGCAATGAAGACCAATGTCAGAATGAACCATGAAAGCAAAATCAATAGGAGTCGATCCTTTTGGTAATTCGATAATTCTTCCCTTAGGAGTGAAGACATAAATTTCGTTTGGAACTAATCCAGTTTTTATAATTTCAACAAAGTCTCTGGAGTTCTCTGTATTTTTCTGGATTTCTACTAAATTGTTTACCCATCTTCTTGCTCTTGCTTGAACGGGACTATCTTTTTCTTCTCCAGACTTATATAACCAATGTGCAGCAATTCCAAATTCTGCTAACTCATCCATTTCATTAGTTCGTATCTGTATTTCAACAGGTAAACCATCAAAAGTTATGACTCCCGTATGCAAGGACTGATATGAATTTGATTTAGGAATAGCAATATAGTCTTTAAATCTTCCCTCAATCGGACTAAAAGCATTATGCAAAACTCCAAGTGCTTTATAACAATCCATTGCAGATTCAACTGTTATTTTAAAGGCATATACATCCAAAACCTCAGAAAGAGGTTTTCCTTGTTTCCGCATTTTTTTGAATATTCCATAAAGATGTTTCTGTCTTCCTACGACATCTCCAATCAAATCATTCTCTTTTAATTTTTCCTTAATAGATTTTTCAATTTTAGATAAGATTTTTTTCCTTCCTTTAGTCGCTGTATCTATAGCTTTTCTGAGAATGGTAGCCCTATGAGGATTAAGAACTTCAAATGCTCTATCTTCCAATTCTCTATATATTTGATGCATACCGATTCTATGAGCAATGGGCGCATAAATTTCAATTGTTTCTTTAGAAATCCTTTTTTGTTTAGCTGTGGCAAGATGATTCAACGTTCGCATGTTATGAAGTCTATCTGCCAGTTTGACAACAATTACTCTGATATCTTGCGACATTGCTAGAACCATTTTCTGAAAATACTCAGCTTGTTCATCTTCCTTGCCGCTAATTTTTATTTTGTCGAGTTTGCTTACTCCATCAACAAGATTAGCTACGTCTTTATTAAATTCCTTTGATAAAAAAGACTTTGGTATACCCGAATCTTCGATAACATCGTGAAGCATTGCAGCAGAGAGACTATCTCCATCCATTTTGAATTTTGCCAATATCTCTGCAACAGCTACAGGATGAGTTACATAAGGATCCCCGCTTACACGATATTGACCAGAATGAGCATTGGCTGCAAAAAAGAAGGCTTTCTTAACTTGCTCCAATTGATCAGAGTCCATGTAAGTCTTCAGACTTTTAGTTAAATCTTTTATAGAAGATACTTCAGCAACCATAGCACTGAAATTCTAACAAAATTGGAGAAAAATGGAGATTAAGTCTCGGAATCAGATGTGAGTTGTTCAGAGAGCTCTTCTTCAAAAATATCAAAATTAAACTCTTGAATGTTGTCTTGAGTAACTGTTCCAGCAGCGATTTCTCTGAGAGCAACAACAGTTGCTTTATCATCGCCGCTATCGATAGTTGGCTCTCTGCCATCAAGAGCTATTTGTCTGGCTCTTTTAGCAGCAAGCTTAACCATTTCAAAACGATTTGGAATTCTCTTTAAGCAATCTTCTACAGTAATTCTAGCCATACTAACCTCGGAGTGAAGGGGATTCTACTTAATTTATAGTTCTTATTCCAGCAATTTCTTTACATGAGAAGATGTCATTCTCTTCACAAAGTCCTTTGGATCACATCGGTCAAGAATTATAGATTTAAGATCTTGAAGAGCCATCTCAAAGTTGTCATTAAGAATAAGAAAATCGTAAATTTCGGAGCTAGATATCTCATTTTTTGCTTCATTAATTCTTTTTTCAATAATTTCACTCTCATCAAGATTTCTATCGATGAGTCTCTTTTTTAAATCATCTATAGATGGCGGTAATAAAAAGATTAAATAACAGGGTATTTTGCTTTTAACCTGCTTCGCACCTTGCCAATCCAATTCAAGAATAACCGTCTTGCCTTGACTGACTAGTGTGTTAACTGTTTCCTGAGAAGTGCCATAATAATTATCAAATACCGTTGCATACTCTAAAAAATCATTTTTTTTTATTTTATCTTCAAAACTTTTTTTATCAGTAAAGAAGTAGTCAACTCCATCTTTTTCGTTCAACCTCTTTTTTCTTGTTGTGTGGGAAATACTTAAAACTGTACCTTCTGATCTTGGATCTTCTAGGAGCTTTCTTATAAGACTTGTTTTTCCTCCCCCAGAGGGGCTAGAAATAACAAAGATGTTTATATTTTGTTTATCCATTATCATATTAAATTATGCACCCATTTATAAAAAAGGCTATCGAATTAGAAGCTCTTAAATTCGGTGATTTCACTTTAAAGTCGGGACTTAAAAGCAAATATTTTTTTAATATTGCGAGTTTTTTCAATGGTCAAGACATGCACTTTTTGGCTAACCAATATTTTAAAGTTATCCAAAAAGCGAATTTAGAATTTGATGCTATGTATGGACCGGCATACAAAGGCATACCTTTGGCAACAGCGATAAGTCAGCTTTTCTATGTTGAGGAGCAGAAAAAAATTGAACTTATATTTGATCGGAAAGAAATTAAAGATCATGGTGAGGGTGGCAAGCTGATAGGTGATATTTCTGGAAAGAAAATATTAATAATAGATGATGTTTTGACTGCCGGCACGGCAATTAAAGAGACTGTTGAAATAATTCAACAAAACAACGCCAAAACCGTTGCAGCAATAGTGGCGCTCGATAGAATGGAGAAGGATGCAAATTCTCTTACATTTAAAGAAAACCTTGAAAAAATCTTATCAATTCCAATATTAAGTATTGCAACTTTTGAAGATTTAAAAGAATAAAGATGTTCTCAGGAATAGTACAAACAAAAAGTGAAGGGCACGAATCCAGCAAAACGGAATCTGGCATAAAGTTAAAAATCACCTCTAATGAATCTTTCTATCTAAACATTAAAAAAGGAGACAGTGTTTCGGTAGACGGTGTATGTTTGACTGTTACAGATTTTGGAAAAAATTATGCATTCTTTGATGTCATTCCTGAAACTCTAAGATGCACTAACCTGAATGAAATTAATGAAAAAAGGATTTTCAACCTTGAACGTTCCTTAAAGTTCGGTGATGAAGTTGGGGGGCATCTAGTTTCTGGGCATGTGCACGAAACCGGCACAGTAGAGGAGGTTACTATAGGAGATGAATACATACTCAAGATATCTTTTTCAAACAAATTAAGTAAATACTTATTTAAAAAAGGATACGTTGCTATCAATGGTGCCAGCCTGACTATCAAAGACAAAGAAGAGAACCATTTAACGGTTGCTTTGATACCTGAAACTTTACAGGCAACAAATCTAAATAATCTGATTAAAGGCGATAAAGTTAATTTAGAAGCCGATCAACAAATTGTTGCAACTGTTGATTCCGCGAGTAACTAAAAATTAGGAAAGTAATCCTTTAACAATTTTGCTGATTGTAGCAGGATCGGCTTGACCGGAAGTTTTATCCTTAAGGACCTTCATAACATTACCCATGTCCTTCATGGAATTAGCAGATAAATCACTAATAGTCTCTTTAGCTAATTTCATAAGGTCTTCTTCGTTAATCTGCTCAGGAAGAAAATCTTGAATAATCTCTATTTCTTTTTGTTCTTTTTCGGCAAGTTCATTTCGTCCAGCATCATTATATTGTTTGATTGAATCATTACGTTGCTTAATCATCTTTTGCAGAAGACTAAGCTCATCATTATTGTTTAAATCTGAACCTTGAGATATTTCTTCTTTTTGAAACTCAGCCAAAATTAGTCTGAGGACCATAGTTATCTCTTTATTGCCCTCTTTAAGAGACTTAACGCTAGCCTCCTTTATTAAAGGTTTAAGTAAATCTGACATGGAATTAAACGCCGACTCTATTTCTAGGTAACATACCGGCTCTGCTTCTTTTAGCTTGACGTTTCACGGCAGCAGCAGCTTTTCTTTTTCTCACAGAAGTTGGTTTTTCATAGAATTCTCTTTTTCTGACTTCAGAAATGACACCTGCACGATCGCAAGATCTTTTGAATCTTCTTAAACCTGAATCAAATGATTCATTTTCTTTTAACTTAATTATTGGCATATATATCCTTAGGTGGGCAATTCTATAGATAAAATGCTTATTTGCAAAATTAAATATATTTCCTGATAAGCTTTACCTATGGCAATTTTAGGAATTGAAACCTCATGCGATGAAACGGCTATAGCGGTCATTGATAGCCCAAATAAGAAAGTTCTTTGCGAGGCATTATTTAGTCAAATAGATCTGCATAATCTATACGGTGGAGTTGTCCCTGAATTAGCTGCTAGGGATCACATTTCAAGGTTAGTTCCACTGATTAAGAATGAGTTTGAAAAAAACGACTTATCTTTTGAGATTCTTGATGCGATTGCAGTATCTAAAGGACCGGGGTTAAGAGGACCGCTGTTAGTTGGAAATACCATTGCAAATTCCATTGCTTATGCATTGAAAATTCCAGTGATAAACGTCCATCATATGGAAGCGCATCTTTTGATGCCTTTGCTTGATGCCAACCCACCAAGCCTGCCATTTGTTTCTCTTCTAGTTTCAGGAGGCCATACATTGATAGTTAAAGTGGATGAAGGAGGGAGATATACAATTATGGGAGAGACCAAAGATGATGCCTTAGGAGAAGCCTTTGATAAAACAGCTAAATTACTTAATTTGGGCTATCCTGGTGGACCTGAAATCGAAAAGCTAGCCAAGCTTTCTCAAATTGATAGATTTAGATTTCCTCGACCTATGATTAACTCTGATTGTCTAAATTTAAGCTTCAGCGGATTAAAAACTGCAGTTTTATACGCCGTCCAAAAATTAGATGCTCTTTCGGATGAAGATAAAATTGATATATCAAACAGTTTTCAAAATGCTGCGGTAGACTGCATCGTAAGCAAAGTATTAAAAGCCTCTATCGAAGAAAATGTTTCTGATTTAGTAGTTTCTGGAGGTGTGGCAGCTAATGAATTTTTAAGGTGTTCGTTGTCTTTAGAAGAGAACAACGATGCAAGATAAAGTATTCATAGAAGACCTGGAAGTTGAGACAATCATTGGAATTTTTGGCTGGGAAAGAAAGGTCAAACAGATAGTTAAAATATCTCTAGAAATGGATTTCAATATCAGTGATGCTGCGAAAACAGATAATATTGATCAAGCTCTCGACTACAAGTCCATAGGAAAAGACATCTCGAGCTTTGTTGGAAAATCAAGCTTTCAGTTGGTAGAAACAATGGCTGATAAAATTGCAAAAAGGGTTCTTAAAAACAAATCTATTGAAAAGGTTGAGGTTAAAGTGGAAAAACCCGGCGCGTTGCGAGGATCAAAGTCAGTCGGCATAAAAATAGTTAGAAAAAATTAATGTCTCTAGTGTTCTTCAGTCTTGGCAGCAATATCGAGCCATCAAAAAATTTATCTGATGCAAGAATTGAACTAAGTAAATATTTTTCCATAAAAAAATTCTCTAGCACTTACCAGTCTGCATCAGCAGGATTTGATGGAGCAGATTTTTTAAACGAAGTTCTTTGTTTTGAGACTGATCTAGAGGTAAGCGAAGTTCTAAAAATAACCAAAAATATAGAAAAGAAAATGGGTAGAGAAAAAACATCAAAGAAATACTCTGATCGAAACATAGATATTGATTTGATTCTCTATGATTCTTTTGTGGGAGAGGTTGGATCTACAAAATTACCTCACTCAGATATTGAGAATTACAACTTCGTTCTTATTCCGTTAAAAGAAATTGCCGGTGAAATGATTCATCCTTCTTTAGGAATTTCTATGAAGGATTTAGCTGAACAAAAAAAATTTACCGATAAATTATTGAAGCTTGATTAAATTTCTTCTCCCAGAGATCTGGCCTTTTCATAGATCTCAGCCTCATCATTTTTAAGATATTTACAAGCAACAGCAAGCAACCCAAAAGGCAAAACAAGAACCACAAGCGTTAAGGTCATAGCATTTTTCAGTGCAGGGCCAGGAAGAAGTCCTGAATTAATATAAATATCACTGACCATTCCAGTTAAATAAGGCCCAAGAGCTAATCCAATCATGCTCAACATTAATATAAAAAATGCACTTGCAACCGCTCTCAACCTAGGAAGAACTAATTCTGTAACAGTTGAAGCTGCACAACCTAACCACGCAGTAGAGGCAATGTGATAAACGAATTTCCAAGTAAATGAAGCAACTAAATTTTCTGAATGAATAAAACCTATAGCAGTAACACCAGTTAATACAGCCGAAGCCATTATTAAATAAAGCTTGCCATTCACATAGGTCTCCCTGAGTTTATCGCCAAGGATGCCTCCACAAATAACCCCAATCATTGAACCGAATACAGTAATTAAGCCATAAATAATTCCAACTTCAGTAGCAGTCATTGAAAAATTTCTTATGTAAAAAGATGGTCCAAAAGCACCCAAGGCATAGGTTACAAACGTTATGAAAGGAAAAGAGAGAAGACCCAGCAAGAGAGCTTTACTTTTGAATATCAATAAAAATGCAACCGGATCTCTATTTTTTAAGCCGTGTATCCAATTACAAATTACGTAAACACCGATTCCAAAAGCAGTCCATTGAAGAAAGTCTCCAGTTAGAACGTAAAGATAATAAGAAGCGAGAAAAATTAAAACAGTAAAGATAATATTTATAGAAAGCTCTTTTTTGAAGTTATCTGATCCTACTAAGCCAAAAGGAGTCAGGCCGACTAACTCTTTAAAAGTTTCCTTTAAAGGATTTTTTGATTCTGAGCTAATTAAACCTTCACTCAATCCTCTTGGCGGCTCTTTAATTTGCCAAGTCAAAAGAGCTAAAAGCATACCCGGTATGCCAACTGCCATAAAAGCTACTTGCCAACCTTTTAAACCAAATGGAGCTTCTGAAATAATTGGGTATGCATTATTCCAGTTATCAACGATCAGACCACCTATGAAAATACCTATACCGGAACCTATGTAAAGTCCGCTAGCGTATATTGAGATCACGGTTGCTCTGACCTTAGGCGAGAAATAGTCAGCTAAAAGAGAATATGCTGATGGGCTTGCACTCGATTCTCCTATCCCGACACCAAACCTATATACAGATAAAGCTAAAAAAGATTTGGCAGTTCCAGATAAAAAAGTCATGAAACTCCAAAAAGCTAGACCAATACTAATTAAGTTTTTACGATTCCATGTATCAGCCAGTTTTCCCATGGGAATTCCAACAACTGAATAAAAAACAGCAAAAGCTGTTCCGTATAAGAAGCCTATATCGCTATCCGATATACCCAGGTCAGCTTTGATATCTTCAGCAAGAATAGTAAGTATTTGTCTATCAATAAAATTGAAAACATAGACAAGCACAAGCAATACGAGAGCAAACTTCGCGCTCCTTCCGCCGACTTCTGGAATTCCTTTATTCAATTATTTAGCCAACGCAACAGCTGATCCAGTTATGACAGTAACATCATCTTGATTAGTTGTTTCAATATTCAAATCTACGAGAGTCTCTCCATCTTCTTCTCTGATTGACATTACAGTAGCTTTGCTTGTGAGGGTGTCTCCAGGCCAGACCTGATTAGTGAATCTAACTCCGAATTTTTTTAATGAAGCATCCCCAACATAATTGGTAAGCATTTTTCCTGTTAAGCCCATTGAAAGCATTCCGTGTGCAAAAACAGATGGATAACCAACTACCTTAGTAGTAAATATTTCATCGCTATGTAGAGGATTGTAATCACCAGAGGCACCAGCGTATTGTACTATTTGAGTTCTTTTAAGGTCTTCAACAACCACCTCAGAGTGGGTATCTCCAACATTAATTTTTGATTTATCTAACATTTGATTCTCCTAATTTTCTACTGGTTTTTCTGTTTGAACGCCGACTCCAATAGCCGTTACAACTAGTTCTCCATTTTGATCTCTGAATTCTGTGACTGATTCACTAAATTTGAGTTTACCGGCTCTTTTACTATCTTTTTCCCAAGTTTTACCTGGTTTTGTTTCTGGCGTGAGAATATCTCCAGGTCTAACAGGTCTATGATATTCAAAATGTTGTTCTGCATGGAGCCCCATTGCTGCACCGCCGCCATCACCACCTGAAGAAGATCCTTCTTTTTTGGCGCCAGTTGGTTCTTTTCCTGAACCAAACCAACCCTTACCATCTATCTTTGGTCTTAAAAAGTAATCAGGATCAAACTGTGCACTTGCTTGTGTAAAAGTTGGAGGAGCGATTATTGAACCTACATCTGAATCATTAGCATGATCTTCATCATAGTAAATTGGATTAGGGTCTCCTATTGATCTCGCAAACATCATGATGTGACTTTTCTCAATGGGCATATCTTTTTTTGACATAATTTTCTCCTTTTAACTAAGTTCTGTCTTTTACAAGATCCCAAGCAGATTCTGCAAGTAATCTTGCCCTCATTCCTGTCTCTTCAGCATTGACTCCAGCTGCAGTACCGTCTCTTACTCTCCCCATGATGCCTTGAGATATTCCGGCTAATTTGAATAAATTAAAAGACATATAAAGATCCCATTCTGAGTCAATGTAATAATCAACCTTGTCGGCATAGAGCTTTAGGTATTCTTTTTCAGTTGGAATTCCTAAATTCTTACATTGAGCTGCATCCGAGAGAATAGGGTTCAGTTTATATTGCAAACAGTGATAACTGAAATCTGCCATTGGATCTCCGAGAGTTGAAAGTTCCCAATCCAATATTGAAGCCACCTGATCAGATTCATTATCAATAATGACATTTGTGAGACTAAAATCACCGTGCACCAGACACAGAGGTTTTTCAGTAGGTAAATTCTCAGGCAACCATTCCATTAAATTATTCATTGCTTCAATAGTTTCAGTCTCAGATGCAACATATTGCTTAGACCATCTCGAAACTTGTCTGGCCACATAATTTCCAGGCCTTCCATAATCTTCAAGGCCAATATCACTAGGTTTTACATTATGTAATTTATAGATGGTTTCACTTAAAGATTTATAGATATCACTTCTTTGTTTGTTATCTTTAGCTTCAGGAATATGAGGCTCCCAAAACACAGTTCCTTCTACAAAACTCATTAAGAAAAATTCTGTTCCTATTACGCTTTCATCCTCACAGTGAAGATATGCAATAGGCACTGGCACGTCTGTCATATTTAGAGCTTTAATAACTTTGTACTCTCTATCGACAGCATGAGCTGATTTCAAAAGTAGACCGGGAGGCTTTCTTCGTAGAACGTATGAATCAGTCGAAGTTTTTATAAGGTATGTAGGATTTGACTGACCGCCTTTGAATTCTTCTACGGTAATTGGCCCACTGAAATTCTCCAAATGCTCAGCCAAATAATCATTCAATTTTTTGGTATCAAACCCATGCTTTTCTGAAACTGGCATGGTGCCAGCAAATAGCTCACTAGTATTCTGATCAGTCAATTAATTCTCCCTACTGATGTATTTTTTAATTTAAAGATCTTCCGCCGTCAACCCTAATAATTTGACCAGTTATATATTTATTTTCAACTAAATGAAACACCGCAGAAGATATATCCTCTGCGCTTCCAATCCTTCCTAAAGGAATGTTCATAAGAATTTGTTCATCTGGATCAGGATTTTGCTCTGGCCAAAGGATAGCTCCTGGGGCAACTCCGTTTACCCTAATCTCTGGTGCAAGTTTCCTGGCTAATGATTTAGTTATGGTTTCTAATCCTCCTTTAGCAATTGAATAAATTGGAAACTTTTCCATTCCTCTAATTACCATTGCATCAGTGATATTCACTATCGACCCATGATTTTTTTTCAATTCATCTTTAAAGTTTGAGACTAAGTAATAAGGGGCTTTAACATTAGAATTTATTAAGTCATTCCAATTAGACCCTTCATTAATTTCTAGGTCATCGCTATAAAAAGTAGAAGCATTATTTACAAGTACATCTAATCGACCAAAGATATCTTTAACTTTGTTACAGAAGTTGTTTATTCCTTTAATATCGTTAAGGTCATATTGAATTATTTCACAACTGTTTTCTCTCTCTGCATTAAGTTGATCTTTAAGATTTTCTGCTTCTTTTTCAGAATTATTGAAATGACAAATAATATTGAAATCATTTTTATGAAAATATTCACATATGGATTTACCAATTCTTTTTGATCCTCCTGAAACAAAAATAGTTTTTTTCATAAATTGGTTCTCGTTTTTCTAATAATGTTAAGTCTCAACTCTGAAAGTTTAGATTTTTTATCTTCATCTTTCATGTCTTTTAATGAGTGGTTAATTTCAATCTTTGATTCCTCAAGCTTATCTGCAATATTTAACATTAATGAAGGCTCTAAAGATAAACTTGAACCTCTTAATTTTAGTAAATCTCCGCATAGCTCCATTGCTTTTCTTGCAGAAGATGACTCTCTAAAAAAAGACATTTTGTGAAGGCTATCTAGAATTTCTAAATCAGAATTTTTCTGAGTAAACAATCGAATACATTCTTGAATCTTGTCAGATAACTTTGAAAACTTTTTTGGTATTTTTAGAAGTTCATTGGTTTTCTTTTGATCTATTGAAAGTGAATTAACAGCAGCCCATCTTTCAACATCTCCAACATACTTCTTTTTTACATGTTTTATAAGATCAATAACCTCATTTATGTCTCGTAAATTGAAAAAATAATGCAAGCAATCCGCCTTATTTAACACGCTGAAGTATTCTTCTGGATGTTCAGAAATCATCGCTTTTTGCGTTTCTATCCAAACTCTTTCAGCAGATAAAGATAAAAATTCATCCTTGCTGAACTTTGTTTGCATCAAGCTGATTGTTTCATCTGATACTTTGAATCCAAAAGATTTCAGAGTTGCGGCAAATCTTGCACACCTAAACACTCGAAGGGGGTCTTCTGTAAAAAATTCTGAGACATGTTTAATCAATTTATTATTTATGTCTGCCACGCCAGCGTATGGATCAATAAGCTCACCGTTATCTTTTTTAGCGATAGCATTCATTGTGAAATCTCTTCTCTTAAGATCTTCTTCGATTGTAACCGAGGGGTCAAAAATAAATTTAAAACCTTGATGACCAGGAGATACTTTTTTTTCTTTTCTAGCTAAAGCATATTCCTCCTTAGTTTCTGGATGGAGAAAAACCGGAAATTGACTATTTATCTTTTTAAATTTTTTAGCTAAAAGATCTTCCTCAGTTGAGCCAACAACAACCCAATCTTTTTCTTTTATTTCGCGGCCAATAAGTTCATCTCTGACAGCTCCGCCAACTAGGTAAACATTCATTAGGTCAGTTTATTTTATTTACCGAAAATTTTCTTCCATCCTCTAGCCTCATTGCAGTTAATTTCTTGTTCCATACGCAACCCGTATCAAGAGCATGGATTCTTTCTATATTTGTTTTCCCTTCTAGAGCAGCCCAATGACCAAAAAGTACTGATCTGTGTTTCTTCATAACTTTTAAATCATAAGAAAACCAAGCTTTGAAATTATCCTTAAGTTCACTTTTTTTGCCTTTAAACCTCAAGTCCATTACTTCATTTTCATCTACTGCCCTAACTCTTGTGAGCCAATCAACCCAATCTTTAAGGCTTTTTTTGTCTTTTAATAACTTAGGCGCTATTCTTTTATGATCAAAAATCATTTTTAAGGTCTTTTTTGGATTACTTTTAAGAGCTTTCTTAATTTTTCTGTTAACTTCCGTTAATAATTTTTTTGTGGCTGATTTGGGAAAACCGGCATGAACCATAATAAATTCTCTTTTCCCAATTTTAATCTCTCTTACAAGCGGCTGTTTTGTAAGCCACTTAGCTAATTCGTCAACATCTTGGAAATTTAATAAATCACTTAAAGTATCAAATTTATTAAGTTTTCTTACACCATAATAAATAGCTAGAAAATGTAGATCGTGATTTCCTAAAACAGTCTTTATTGCTTTGCGATTATCGTATACATGCTTTAGAACAGATAATGAAGCTGGTCCTCTATTGATCAAATCCCCTGTAAGCCAAATAAAATCTTTTTTTGAATCGAATTTAATTTTATTCAAAAGGAGTGAATACTCATCAAAGCATCCTTGGATATCACCGATAACATAATTAGCCACTTTGAATACTTTTAGCTAATTTTATATAGGTCTCTACAGATAGGTTTTCAGGACGAGATTTTCTCTCAATACCTAGATTAACAAGATCTTCCTCGGTGAAGAAGGACTTCAGGCTGTTAGTAATTAATTTTCTTCTTTTTGAAAAAGCTTCCCTTGTTAAGGTTGATAAGTTCTTCATCAGAATAGAATTAGGCGTCATGTCCGAAACTTTAGGAATGAGTTTTAAAAATATGCTTTGAACCTTTGGAGAAGGATCAAAAGATGATTTATCCACCTCTCTAATTACGGTTACATCGAAAAAACATTGAACAAATATTGATAATCTTCCATAAGATTTTGTATTAGGTTGAGCAACACACCTTTCACCAAATTCTTTTTGTAACATTAGAAAAATTTCATCAAATGATGATTTGTTATCAATAATCCACTCAATTATCGGTGTAGAGATATTGTAAGGTATATTACCTATGAGCTTATTTACTCTAACAAGCTCTTTTGGATCATAAAGAAGAATATCTTTTTCGATCAGGTTAAAATTTTTTCTATCCCCATAAGCTTTTTTTAAGAATCTTATTAAATCCTTATCAATTTCAATTGCAGTTAGAGACTCACATTTTTCGAGCAGGAGACTTGTCATTGCACCTTTTCCAGGCCCTATCTCTAAAAGATGATCAATTTGCTGAACGTTTATTTCTTCTATTAACTCTTCAATTAATTGAAAATCTGAAAGAAAATTTTGACCAAAAAATTTTTTTGGTTTTAGGTTATTTTTTTTCATCCAATGAAGCTAAAGCTGTTTCAAGAGCAAGTTTCATGCTTGAAAAATCTGCATTCATATCATCTGCGATATCAAGAGCTGTACCGTGATCAACAGAAATTCTGAGATAGGGTAATCCAAAAGTTATGTTTAATGTTTGCCCGAATCCAAGAATTTTTGCAGGTATCATTCCTTGATCATGAAACATGGCTAAAAAGGCATCATAATGAGATAGGTTTTTTTCTGAAAAAGCTGTATCCGCAGATATTGGCCCATCAACAATTACCTCCCTTTGATCAAATTTTTTTATTCCTTTTAATATAGTTGTTGATTCTTCGGTTCCTATATAGCCACCTTCTCCTGCATGGGGATTTAATCCCAACACACATATTTTCAAGTTTTCCTTTTTTAGAAGTCTCTTTAGACCAAAACATAAAACTTTTAATTTGTTGTAAATTAAGTCTTCAGTAATGCTCTGGCTAACTTTTTTAATCGGTATGTGAGTGGTAGCTAAACCTATTTTTATTTTTTCATTCGCCATCAACATTAAAGGTGACACAATTTTCGCATGTTCAGCCAAAAATTCAGTGTGACCAGAAAAATCAGTCCCGGAAGCAGATATTGTTTCTTTATTAATAGGACCAGTAACTAATATATTGTTAGTGTTATCCATGCAATGTTCTGCGCAGGTGGACAATACTTCTAAAATATATTCAGCATTGTTTACAGAAGAAGATCCAAGAACCGGCTTTTCTTGAAGTGGAATATTAATTACTTCAATTAGTTTTGAGCTTGATGTCGTTTTTGAGACTCCATACGGGATGAACTCAAATCCTAATTTCAAAGATGCTGATAAATTTTCAAGATATTGAATATCTCCAGCAATAACAAATTTTCGTGTTTCGTTTAAATTATTAAGAGATTTAAGAGTTATTTCTGGACCAATGCCTGCAGGATCGCCAGGACTTATAAAAACATGAGAGCTCATGATTTTATTTTTATGTTCACATATGATTCTGCTCTCATTTCGCTAAGGGTTTTTTCTAATTGTTCTTCATACTTTCTATCAAATAGAATTTGATAAGCTCTATTTTTTTGAATGTTTAAGGAAATGTCTTCTTCTCGTCTATCTAAAACTTCAACAATGTGCCATCCAAAATTTGACTTGAAAGGTTTACTAACTTGATTTATTTCAAGGGAATCCATGACTTCTTCAAACTTAGGATCAAATCTGCCAGGACCAGTCCAGCTTAATTCTCCACCTTCCATCTTGCTGCCTGGATCATCTGAATATAACCGAGCTAAGTCAGAAAATTTATCCTCGTTTTGGCTTCTGTTGTAAAGATCTTCGATAAGATCCTTGGCTTGCTTCTCACTTCTTATTTCGGAAGTTTGTATCAAGATATGCCTGGCTAAAGTTTGTTTTTCAATTTTAATATCCCTTCCTTTTTTGTCTTTTAATTTAATCAAATGCAATCCTGCGCCACTCTTGAAAGGCCCAGCAATCTCACCTTTTCTCAAGGAAGAAATTTCATTAGCAAAAAGCGTTGGAATTTCATTGATTTTCCTCCACCCCAAAGAACCTTCATTATTAGCTTCTTCTCCAGAAGAGTATTCTTTTGCAAGATCTCCAAAATCCATCTTGGCAGATATTTTTTCTTTTAATGAATCAATGATTGATGAAGCAGTTTCTTCATCTTGATCTCTATTGATTGGAATCAAAATTTGTTGGATTAAAAATTCTGCAGACAGATTGACTTGTCCTTCTTGGGATTTAATAAAGTTGTCCAGTTCTTGTTCCGATATGTACACCTTTGATTGCACCAAACCCCTTTGAATTCTAGAAAGTATCATTTCTTTCCTTACTTGTTCGCGAACAAATTCATAGGATTCTCCTTGTTCTTCTAAAAATGACCTAAAGTCTTGAAGAGAGAGATTATTCCCTTGAGCAATTTGAGCCATGGATTCATTTAGTTCTTGGTCTGATATTCTTACTCCCGCTCTTTGAGCCTTTTGAAGTTGTATTTCCTCGATAATCATTCTCTCAATGATCTGCTCAAATAAGACTTCTTGAGGGGGAAGGGGAGTTTCACTTTGTTTTAAAGATTCTACAATTTGCTCAATTCTTTTGTTAACTTCTGACTCTAAAATTATTCCATCCTCAACAACAACTGCTACTTTGTCTAATAATTCGATAGCTGCGTTTGTCATGGGGCTAACTAAACAAATTAACAAAAATAATTTAAGTTTATTCATCATATTTATTGTAACTTCAAAGGCTTGATATATTGATTAATCTTTTGTCCAATAGATCCCAGGCCTTTCAACTCAAGATATATTCTAATGCCTTCTTGGCTATATTCGGGATAAAGTTGATCTTGAAATCTATTTTGTTCTAAGAACATTTTCCGCCAATCTGGTTCTTTGCTTTGTCTAAATGCAAAACCAATCAGTAAACCTTCATCTTCGTATTCTAGTCCAATAAGATTATCTGTTACTTTCTTTAATTCAAAATCATAATAGAGTTTGGTTACTAAAGACCAATTTTTTTCTAATCGGACATCAAATCCTGAAGTTAAAAAAGAAAATTTTTCTTCAGGAAGTTGATTAAATAAAAAAGAATTTCTATTTTCCATTTCTAAGTATTCAAAAGAGAAGTACTTATTATCTTGAAAAGCAAATCTAGCCTTTAGGTCTAAAGAAGAAAAATCCTTATCTTCATCAAATTGAAAATTTCCATTTAAATCAATATTTTTTTTATCCCATCGCCAATTAATAAAAACAGGTTCAGGAAGATCATGAATAACGAATTTGTTTTCGTGTATAGAATCTAAAAATCCTATTTCGCTTTTGCCTAAAGACCTTGTCAGTCCAAAAGTTAACGAAGCAAAAGACGATTGCTGAGATCTTTCCCAAAGGAGGCCAAGCTTTAACTGATTTTTATTCAAATTTCCATAGCCATGTTCAAGGTTTGAAGCATAAATGCTGGTGAAAGGTATTCTTGAAACAAGATAAATTGGATTTACGTATTTACCATCATCAGTTTTCATAAAAGAAAAATTTAAAAAAGGATTTAAGTACTCATTTGATTTAGCCAAGTTAAGTATAAATCTTGATTCCATTCCTTTTGTGTTAAAGGAAGTATCTGCACTACTAGAAACATAATAAGTGTTGTCAGTTAGGAAAATCCTTGCATCAAAAGCTGAACTAGAGAATTTATATCCTAACCTTAAATTTAATTTTCCAGCTTGAACCTTTTTGGTTTCCTTAAAAACGAATGATCCGCCTTTCTCATAGTTAGCTACTTCCCCGTTCAAACTAAAAATAATATTTTCATGAGGCAGAATATAATCAAACGATACTTCTGGGATGGAACGGAATTGATTCTGGGAGAATGGATCAATCAATTTAAATGAAAAAGCTCTTACCTGTATTGATGCAGATTCACCTATCCAGCTCAGATTCAGGTTTTGTGGTAGAGCTACCGTCTTCTCGTCTCCATATAAATCGCTTCCAAGGTCTCTGATATAAAGAAAATCACTCACATTTGAGTAATCAATATCGATGTATAAGCTATCGGTGATTTCGCCTGTGTGCTTAAAACTTATACCCCAACGGTTGCTATCCGTATTAAAAAGTCTCTCATAATTAACATCGTTGAATAAAGAAGAGAAGTTAAAAGACCCAGAAGAGCTCTTAGTTAAATATCTCAAATTAGATGAAAATGCCAAGCCCCTCTCCTCAATGTATCTAGGAGAGATTGTCATGTCGTAATTGCTGGCAAGATTTAGGTAGTATGGAATTTCTAGATCAAAACCATTTTTATTTGAGTAGGACAACTCCGGTAACAAGATACCTGATCTTTTTTCGGTCGTTAGAGGAAACTTTCCTGCAGGTAAAATAAATATTGGCGTATCGTAAATATAGAATCTCCCTCCCTGAAAGTTTCCAAAATCTTCTTGAGAAGAAAAACTTAATTCATCAGTTTCCACCCACCAAATTCTCTTCTTGCAAGGACATAGAGACATCTCTACCCCTTTAAATTGAGCTTTGTCTTTTTGGATTAGAATTTCATCTGCTTTTCCGTAAGCATTCCTATCAATTAAATCAAAACTAATGTTCTTCCCGGAAAGAATCTCTTTAGAAGAATCTAAATTAATCTCATCCGCTTTTAAGAAGAAGTCATTGAAATAAATTTCAACGGATTCACTCAATTTTAAAACTTTATTTTCGCCGTCTAATTTGGCCTTCCCAGCATTAAAATCAATTTCTTCAAGTTGAGGATAAATAAGGTTTGAAATGAAAAATAATAGGAGAATCGATTTGTATGACTTCACTTTATTAATTACTTGGAGATAACCATTAGAGATTCGCTCTATATTGGTGATAATTTTATCTTTTGGAGGTTAAAATAGAAAATTAATAATATTTGAGGTAAGCATGAGTTTAGAAGGAAAAACACTATTCATTACAGGAGCTAGCAGAGGAATTGGATTAGCTATTGCTTTAAAGGCAGCAAAAGATGGAGCAAATATAATATTGGCGGCAAAAACAGCTGAACCTCATCCTAAATTACCAGGAACTATTTATACCGCTGCTGATGAGATTGAAAAAGCTGGTGGGATGGCATTACCAGTGATTGTAGATGTTCGAGAAGAAGGGCAGGTTTTGAGTGCGGTTGAAGAAGGAGTGAAAAAATTTGGTGGAATTGATATCTGTGTTAACAACGCAAGTGCAATTCAATTAACTAATACCCTTCAAACAGATATGAAAAGGTACGATTTGATGAATCAAATTAATGCAAGAGGGACATTTGTTACTTCGAAAAGTTGCCTTCCCCATTTATTGAAGTCTGAGAATCCTCATATTCTAAATATTTCACCTCCACTAGACATGAATCGAGATTGGTTTTCAGGGCACGTTGCTTATTCAATGGCTAAATTTGGAATGAGTCTTTGTGTTCTAGGTATGGCTGCAGAATTCAAAGATGATGGAGTTGCAGTAAATGCACTTTGGCCTAGAACTGCCATAGCTACTGCAGCTGTTAAGAATGTCTTAGGCGGTGAGCAATTAGTTAATATTTCAAGGGGGCCAGAAATAATGGCAGATGCAGCTTATGTAATTCTTACCAAGCCATCCAAAGAATTTTCAGGAAACTTTTGTATAGATGACACTCTTCTTGCAGAAAATGGTGTAAGTGACTTTTCTGTATACGCAGATGTTCCTTTCGATCAATTGGCTCCAGCCTTTTTCGTCCCTGAAGATATGCCGCCTCCTGAGGCAGCAAAGAAAAGTTAAAAGTGGATTCCATTTCTGATGACTCCTCTAGTTGGATAAGTTCTTGTTTTAAAACAGAGGAAACCTTTTCCTTTTCAAAGTTAAGAACAGAGTCTAGCCAGAGAGACTATTTCAGATTTAATTTTCAAGGAAAAACTTTCATTCTCATGTATGCTCCCAAAGGCATAGATGAGAGCATTGAATCTTTCTGTAAAAAAGCTGATGTCTTTAAATCCTTTCAAGTAAAAGTCCCAGAAATCTATTTTCGTAATGATGATTTATGCCATTTAATTATTGAAGATTTCTCAGATAATCTCTATCAATTGAATATTACTCAAGAAAACAGTGACATTTTTATAAAATCGGCATTAGATCAGCTCATTCGAATACAAAATATAGATTGTGATACCGAGATTTTTGATTACTTTGATTTAGAAAAATCTATTGCAAATAAGGACTTATTTATTGATTTTTTTTGCAGGGGGTATCTGAATTTATCAGATTCAAGTATTCCTTTTGATACTATCAATGAAGGATACAACTTTATTCTTAAAAGGTTCTATGAACTGCCGCAGTGTATTTCTCATTATGATTTTGAAACAAGAAACCTAATTTATCTTGATTCAAAAGAGACAGGCGTTTTAGACTTTCAGGATGCCATGATTGCCCCTTATGCTCTTGATTTAGCCTCGATTTTCAAAGATCTATATATGGTCTGGAATAAAAAGCAAGTGGATGATTGGTTAGATTACTATAAAAAAAATACGCAAAATGAAGAGATTAAATCTATAGAAGATATTAAAGAAGATATTGAATTTTGTGCCATGCAAAGACAGATTAGAATTTTAGGAAAACTTTCTCAAGTATCCATAACACTTAATAGGGACGATAGACTTAATGACTTTCCGGTTTTAATAAATTATCTAATTGATTCAATGTCACGATACAAAGAATTAAAAGATTTTTCGAAGTTTTTACAGATTTTCAAATGAAGGCTTTTATTTTATGTGCTGGTTTAGGGACTAGGTTGAGACCAATATCAAACCAAATCCCAAAATGTCTTGTTGAAGTTAAGGGTATGAGTCTCTTAGAAAGGCATATTAGAAAGTTGAAAGAAATCAATGTTTCCGAAATCATTATCAACTTACATCATAAACCCGACGCTATTAAAGAATTTTTAAATCGTAAAAAAAACTTTGAAATCAATATAACTTTTTCTGAAGAAGACACATTGATGGGAACAGGCGGGGCAATGATAAAAGCAAAAGAAGAGATTGGAACAGAGACTTTTGTCTTAGTCTCAGGAGACCTATACACCGAATATCCTTTAGCAAGGCTAAGTAATAAAGTGGACGGAGCTCATTTGATTGCCGTAAAAAACAATAAATCAACTGGAGATTTTTCAATAAACGAAGGAATAGTTGAAGAGGGAACAGGTTTTAACTACGGAGGAATTGCTTTAATTAATCCAACTTTATTGGCAGATAGAAACAAACATCATAAGGAATTTTGGAAGGACATTATTTTGCCTGCCGTTAAGAAGAAGAAAGTATCTGCCGAAATTTACGAGGGTATTTTAAAGAATATTAATACAAAAGAAGATCTAGATTTTGTGTAAAATTTATCTGTGGCTAAACAGAAAAACATAATCGCTCCTTCAATTCTATCTGCTGACTTTGCAAACTTAGGAAGTGAAGTTGAATCTGTATTAGAGGCAGGAGCTGAATGGATTCATTTCGACGTGATGGATAACCATTTTGTGCCAAATTTAACTGTGGGCCCTATGGTTTGCAAATCTCTCAGGGACAATGGAATAGATTGTCCTTTAGATGTCCACTTAATGGTCAATCCCGTAGATGAATTGATTAAAATGTTCGCAGACGCAGGAGCCACTTCAATCACTTTTCATCCTGAAGCATCAGAAGATCCAGAAAAATCACTCAAATTAATTTCTGATCTAGGGTGTAGTCCTGGTTTAGTTTTAAATCCTGATATTTCTCTGGATGTTATCAAGCCATACATGGATGATTTATATATGGTTTTATTAATGAGTGTTTTTCCCGGTTTTGGCGGGCAAGAATTTATACCTGAAGTCATGAATAAAATTAAAGAAATGAGAAAAATAATTGATACTTCAAATCTTAAAATTAGATTGGAGGTTGATGGTGGCGTTAAGGAAGACAATATAGGAGAGATTTCGAAATCCGGTGCTGATACTTTTGTAGCTGGATCAGCGATTTTTAACAAACCCAATTATTTTGATGCAATCAAAAATCTTAAGAATAATTTTAGTTAGCTTTATTTGCTTCCCTTTAGCTGGAGAAGAAAGTTCCTCTAATTTGTGCGCAGAAGGATACATTGAAGAAGAAGGAGAATATTGTGTTAAAAATTTGTACAAGCCTGCTGATAGAAGGAAGGGTCTAATGTATGTTGATTACTTGCCTCCTAATCACATTGTTAAATTTCATTTTCAAAATTTATCAACCAAATGTTTTTGGATGAGAAACACTTCTATCCCTCTTGATATTAAATTTATTGGATCGAATTCAGAAATAATTGAAAAAGGTATTCCTTTTTCAGAAAAAAGTATTTGTCACAGGGCTAAGCTTGTAGTCGAGGCAAATAGAGGTGAACTCATCGGAAATAGACAATATGGAAAGCGTTACTAAAATTCCTTTTTTCAAAGAAATTTCAGGAGATCTAGAAACTCCTCTCAGCATCTATCTTAAATTCATGGATGATAGAAATTCCTACCTTTTTGAGTCAGTTGAAGGCGGAGAAAAATGGGCCAGATATTCAATAATTGGCCTACCTACCGATAAGAAAATAGACCTCTCTAAGAATCCTTTGAAGGACATAGAGAATTTTCTCAAACAAAATAAAGCTCAATCAATTCCCGATTTGCCTGATTTCCATGGGGGATTAGTAGGATACTTTAGCTATGAAACAATAAGACACATAGAAAAAAAGCTTCAAAATTCATCTAAAGAAAAACTCTCTTATCCTGATATATCTTTGATGGTTTCAGATGAAGTTGTAATTTACGATAATCTAAAAAAATCTCTTTTTATAGTTGTGCATGGCAATGAAGATACAAAAAAAGAATGTCATGAAAGAATTGAACTTATTCATAAAAAAATTTTAGAACCCCTACCTTCTCAAAAATCATCCAAAAAAGGAGTTATCAATTTTGAATCATCTGTAAAAAAAGAAGATTATCTTGAAGCTATTAAAAAGATAAAAAACTATATTGTTGAAGGAGATGTGATGCAGGTTGTTTATGGGCAAGAATTCTCCACAAAATTTGAAGGATCGCCAATTGATTTATATAGATCTTTGCGAAAACTAAATCCTTCTCCTTATATGTACCTCATGAAAATTGATGACTTACATATTGTAGGGGCCTCTCCAGAAATTTTAGTGAGGCTTCAAAATGAAGAGGTTACAGTGAGACCAATCGCTGGAACTGTAAAAAGAGGAAAAGATAACAAAGAAGATAAAGAATTGGCTGACAAGTTAAAAAGTGATCCAAAAGAAATAGCTGAACATCTTATGCTAATTGATTTAGGAAGAAACGACGTTGGAAGGATAGCTGAGGTCGGCAGCGTTAAGACTACAGAGGAGATGAAAATTGAAAAATATTCACACGTCATGCATCTTGTATCAAATGTTGTAGGAAAAATAAAAAAAGGACTTACTTCTATTGATGTTTTAAAAGCGACTTTTCCAGCAGGCACTCTATCTGGCGCTCCAAAAATAAGGGCAATGGAAATAATTGATGAGCTTGAACCCGATAGAAGGGGAGTCTATGGAGGAGCTGTAGGTTATCTATCTTGGACTGGAAATATGGATGTCGCAATTGCAATAAGAACAGCAGTTATTCAAGGAAAAAAACTTAGTGTAAGAGCTGGTGGAGGTATTGTTTATGATTCTGATCCAGAGAGTGAGTATCAAGAATCATTGAATAAAGCTATGTCCATTATGAAAGCAGTTGAGGAGATGGACTAATGCTTCTAATGATAGATAACTATGACTCTTTCACTTTCAATTTAGTCCAATATTTTGGTGAATTAGGTCAGAAAGTTAAAGTTTTGCGTAATGACGAGGTTAATCTTGATCAAATAGAGGATCTCAATCCAGAATTTATAGTAATTTCTCCTGGTCCTTGCACTCCTAATGAGGCAGGAATTTCAATAGAAGCAATTAAAGAATTTTCTGGAAAGATTCCTATTTTAGGCGTGTGTCTTGGACATCAGGCAATTGGAGCAGCTTTTGGTGCAAAAATAATAAAAGCTAATCAAATTATGCATGGAAAGATTTCTGATGTAATTCATGATGGCTCAGAAATTTTTAAAAATATTGAAAGTCCTTTTCAGGCAACTAGGTACCATTCATTGGTTATAGACCCAGAAACTTTGAGCAAGGATTTTTCTGTTAACGCTTGGACAGAAGACGGGACAATAATGGGTATAAAACACAATTCCCTAGAAATATATGGCCTTCAATTTCATCCAGAATCTCTAAAAACTATTGATGGGATGACTATGTTGAATAATTTCCTTGAAGCAAATGATTGATACTTTAATAGAAAACATTAAAAAATTTTTAACGGAGAGGTAGATACAAGTTCCCTTACTAGCCTCTTGGATGCTCTAGACAAAAAAGGAGAAACCCCCGATGAATTGGCTGGAGCTACTAACTCGATGCGAAAAAATTCTAAATCCATTGATGTTAATCATAATCAAGTTATTGATTGTTGCGGTACAGGAGGGCTAGGAAAAAAAATGATAAACGTTTCTACCTCTGTAAGTTTTGTCCTAGCTGCGGCAGGCTTAAAAGTTGCAAAGCATGGAAATAGAACTGCAACGGGTAAAAGTGGTAGCGCTGATTTCTTAGAAGCAGCAGGTATCAATTTAAATGAGTCATCTAAATATTTTTCTGACTCTTTAGATAAAATAGGATTAGGATTTCTATTTGCCCAAAATCATCATCCAGGCATGAAATATGTCATGGAAGCCAGAAGAATATTAGGTAAAAAAACTATTTTTAACCTCTTGGGTCCTCTATCAAATCCCGCAGGCGCAAACATTCAGTCTATTGGTGTTTTTCACGGTAAATGGATAAAACCAGTTGGCGAGGCCTTGAGAAATTTGAATTGCAAAGCTGCAGCAATTTTTCATTCAGATGATGGCTTAGACGAAATTTCTTTCTCTAGTAAAACCCAATTAATTGAATTATCTAAGAGTGAACTTATTACTCATGAAATAGATCCAAAAGCTTTTAACATAAAATCTAAAAATCTCTCTGATTTAGAAATAGATTCTCCTCAAGATAGTGTTAGGAAAGTTATAGATTCTTTTGAAAATAAATTCTTACCAGGCAAGGAGATAATTTCATTAAATGCAGCTCCAGCCTTGAAAATATCTTCTGAAGTAGATAATTTTAAAGATGGATATGATCTTGCTTACGAACTCATTTCTTCAGGGAAGGCACTAGAGAAATTTGATGAGTTTATAAATTTTAAGTCTTAGGTAATTTATGAATCATCTTGAAAAAATTATTCAAAGAACCGAACAAAGGGTTGAAACTTTGAAATCCACCTTTTCTAGAGAAAATCTTCAAAGTAACGGAAAGGAATATAAAAAAAGAAAATTTGTTGAAATTTTACATAAATCTTCAGAAGAGCTGAGAAATTCTGTAGTTGCAGAAATAAAAAAAGCCTCACCAAGCAAGGGTATTATTAGAGAAGATTTTGATCCAGTCTGGACTGCTAAGCAATATGAGAAGGGAGGAGCTGCCTGTCTAAGCATACTATCAGAACCTGATTTTTTTCTAGGTAGTCTTGATTATTTATTAGAGGTAAGAAAAATCTGTCATTTACCTATTTTGCGAAAGGACTTCATAATTGATGAAATACAGATTTTAGAGTCCAAAGCTTTTGGGGCGGATTGCATTCTTCTGATTGCTTCAATATTAGATAAAAATAAAATTAAAGATTTTTATCAAGTCGCAAAAGAAAATGAATTAGATGTTCTTATAGAAGTTCATGATGAGGAGGAAGCAGAAATAGCAATGGCAGTTTCACCTGAACTTTTAGGAATAAATAATCGAGATTTGAAGACTTTTGATGTAGACATTAATAATTCGATCAAAATCAAAAAAATGCTACCTAAAAGTCAATTAATTATCTCCGAAAGCGGCATCTATTCCAGAGATGACATAAATGATCTCAACGAAGCCAAAATTTACAACTTTTTGGTTGGAGAATTTTTTATGAGAAAAAAAGAACCATATAAGGCTGTTCAAGATTTAATAGCTTTATCACCAATATCATCTCGATAAAATCCATCTTTCCAGTCTATATTTTTAACTTTTTGATAAGCTAAATTTTTTGAATCTAGCAAAGTACTCCCTAATGCAGTAACGCATAAAACCCTTCCTCCATTACTAAGAACTTGTCCTTCTTGAGTTTTTGTCCCTGCATGAAAGACTTTTTGGCGTGGATTTTCATTTTCTAAATTATTAATTTCTTTGTTTTTCTCATATTCAAAAGGGTAGCCTTTGGATGCTATTACTACGCCAAGAGCTGAATCTTTAGTCCAAGAAATTTCTCTTTCATTTAAATTACCTTGCGCAGCTAGAAGACAAATCTCAGCTAAATCAGATTCCATTCTCATGAGAATTGGTTGTGTCTCTGGATCTCCAAACCGACAGTTAAACTCCAATACACTAATTTCTGAATTTTTAATCATCAACCCAGCATAGAGAAAGCCTTTATAAGTTATTCCCTCTGATTTAAGGCCATCAATTGTTGGCTTTATGATTTTTTCCATTACTTGCTTATGAATTTCCTCCGTCACAATAGGGGCTGGAGAATATGCTCCCATACCTCCCGTATTCGGGCCTAAATCATTGTTATCTCTAGCTTTATGATCTTGAGAAGAAGCAAAAGGAATGGTTTTTTTACCATCGCATAAAACAATGAAACTCGCTTCTTCTCCTTGTAGAAAATCTTCTATAACAACTTTTGTACCTGCAGAACCAAATATCTTTTTTTGCATAGCATCATCTAGCGCTTTGTGTGCTTCTTCAGCTGAGTGCGCAATGGTTACACCTTTTCCAGCAGCAAGACCGTCTGCCTTAATAACAACAGGAAACTTAGACTTTGATATGTATTTCTTTGACTCTTCATAGTCTTCAAAGACTTCATACTCAGCAGTACGGATATGATTTTTCTTTAAAAAATCTTTCATAAATTTTTTTGATCCTTCAATTTGCGAAGCTTTTTTAGAAGGGCCTAAAATAAGTAATTTATGTTTTTCAAACTCATCAACGATTCCTTTCACTAGCGGGGCTTCAGGGCCGACAATAGTAAGGTCTATAGATTTTTCAATGGCAAAATCTCTCAGTGCAGATATATCTTCGGAATCAATATTTATATTTTCACACTTATTTTCTCTTTCAGTTCCCGCATTTCCAGGAGCAATGAAAACTTTTTGAACAAGAGAGCTTTGGGAGATTTTCCATGCAAAGGCGTGCTCCCTTCCACCATTACCTATAATTAAGAAATTCACTTAATGCCTGAAATGCCTTACTTTAGTGAATAACATACTCATATCTGCCTCGTTCGCAGCTTGAATTACTTCTTCGTCTTTGATTGAACCTCCAGGCTGAATGATGCATTTTATGCCCAGTTCATGAGCATTATCGACGTTGTCCCTAAAAGGGAAAAATGCATCAGAAGCCATTGATGCTCCATTCAATGAGAATCCAAATTCCTTAGCTTTAGAGGCAGCAATTTTACCGCTATCTATTCTGCTCATTTGACCTGCACCAATTCCTAATGTTTGTTCACTTGCAGCAAACACAATTGCATTAGATTTAACATATTTGCACACCTTCCATGCAAACAAAGCATTTTGTATTTCATCTTTATTGGGTACTTTTTTGGTTACAACTTCTAAATTGTCTTCGGTAATAATTTTATTATCAGCTGACTGAATAAGGAGGCCTCCAGATACAGATAAAATTTTATTTTTGTCATTTATTTTTGGTTCGAATGAGAGAACCCTTACATTAGGTTTTGCATTGAAAATTTTCAAAGATTCGTCTGAGTATGCTGGAGCAGCAACTACCTCAAGAAATTGATTATCAATCAATCTCTGGGCAACTTCTCCTGAAACCTTTTCATTGAAGGCAATTATTCCTCCAAAAGCTGAGGTTGGATCGCTCTCAAAAGCACTTTGATAAGCATCCAATAAATTTTTTCTTGATGATACTCCACAAGGATTGGCATGTTTTACAATGACACAAGTAGGTTCAGCAAAATTACATACGCAATCGATCGCAGTATCTGTATCTGCTATGTTGTTATAAGACATTTCTTTGCCTTGATGCAGAATGGATGAAGATATCCCAAAAGGCTTTGAAAATTTATGTTTAAAAAAAGAGGCCGTCTGATGAGGATTTTCTCCATACCTTAAATTTTCAGATTTTTCATAACTCAAAAGAAGATTCTCTTCAAATTGGTCACCATTAAAATAGTTTGAAATCTCTAAATCATAATTAGCTGTATGTGAAAAAACTTTGATAGCCAATTGTTTTTTTATAGATTTTGAAATAGTTTTGCTTTTTTTGAGTTCCTTTGTGACCAGATCGTAATCATTAGGATCAACAATTGTGGTAACGTGCTCATGATTTTTTGCAGCCGCTCTCAACATCGTTGGACCACCAATATCAATTTTTTCAATTATTTCTGCTTCAGAACTATTTGGATCTTTTGCAGTTGAATAAAAAGGATAAAGATTTACTACCACAATATCGATTTCATCGATGCTGTGTTCCTTTATGATTTTTTTATCAATTTTTCTTCGAGAGAGAATTCCTGCATGAATTTTGGGATGTAAGGTTTTGATTCTGCCATCCATTATTTCTGGAAAGCCTGTATGCTCTGAAACTTCAATAGCATCAATATTATTTTCTTTTAGCAACTGGTAAGTTCCGCCAGTTGAAATGATTTTGTAGTCCAGTGATATAAGATTTTTAGCAAAATCAATTATTCCATCCTTGTTTGAGACACTAATAAGGGCAATTTTAGACATCTTATTTTTTATTAATTTTGAGAAGGTCGTATTCTTTGAGTTTTGTTCTTAAGGTGCCCCTATTAAGGCCAAGCATTTTACTAGCCTCAGTTTGATTTCCATTGCAATACTTCATTATCTCAAATAGAAGAGGTGCTTCTACTTCTTTCAGGACCATTGGATAAACATCAGATGATTTGTTGCCGTCTAACTCTCTAAGATATCTTCTGATTGATTTTCCGACCTGATATTTCAAAGAATTTTTATCGCTTGAATTATTTTTCTTTGAGACCATCAGTTAACCACACTTTCTTGACTGCTTCCTATTTCTTCTAAAGAAAGCACTCCTTGATTTAGAGACATTTTTGTTACTGAACAATTATCTGGGTAAAAAGTAACAATTTTTTTTGATTTTTGTAAATAACCTACCAAAACGTTTATCACCATGAAGTGTGAAAAAATTAAAGTAGGTGATTTAAACGAATGAGTCACATTTATTATTTTATCTCTCCAATCTGCTTGAGGCTTTTCAAACTGATCTACATCCTTTGAGAACATTTCCCTCAACCAAGAAGGTCTTTCAGACATGTCTATCCCAGGAGAAGGAATTTCAATAAAACTTTCATTAATTTCTACTTCTTTTTTTAATTTCTTAGATATTGGTTCGGCGGTTTCTATTGCTCTTCTAAGAGGACTTGAAATGATTTGGAAATCATTCAAATCTTCTTGAGCAAGAATATCTGAAATATTTTGGGCCTGCTCCCTTCCTCTCAGGCTTAATTCTGGATCTCTATCAACTTCCCATGATTTGGCAGCTTCTCCATGTCTTATGATGTAGATTTTCATCTTTTAAACTCTGATAAAATTGAATGTTTAGCATACAAAGAAATTCATGAGAACTCCAAGGGTATTTTTAAAAACTGAATTAAAAGCAAATTCAATTATAGAGCTTGATCAAAATATTTCAGATCATTTAAAAGTTACGAACAAAAAAATTGGTCAACAGCTTCATCTATTCGATGGGCGAGGTAATTCAACTTTTGGAAATATTATTGAAAAAAAGAAAAAAACCTTTTTAATCAAAACCAACAAGAATTTAAACTTTTCTAAAAAACTTAAACCAATATTTAATTTAGGTATCAGTGAGATAAAAAATTTTGATAACGTTATAAAACAGAGCACTCCTCTTGGGATAAATTCAATAAATTGCTTATCAAGCGAAAGATCAAAAATAAGAAAAAAACCTTCTCAATCAAAAATAGAAAGATGGAAGAAAATCGCTGCAAGCAGTTGTGAACAATGCGGAATGGATTGGGTCCCTCAAATATATTCAAATGAATTAATGTCTTGGGCACATAATTCCAATGACTCTTTAAAAATTGTGTTAAATCCCAGGGCAAGCAAGTCCATTAAAGACTTAAAAAAAGCTGAAAGCCTCTCTATAGCAATCGGCCCAGAGGGCGGATTTACAGATAATGAAATAGAAAAATTAGAAGAAGAAGGATTTATTAGCATTAATTGTGGAGATATGATTTTTAGAACGGATACAATGCCGATCGTAATATTATCAATGTTAAATTTTTCTATGAGGGATATATCATGAAAATCGGTTTTGTAATGGAGCCAATTCCTGCAAAGAATCTAAAAAAGGATTCAACTTTATTACTAATGTTCGAAGCCCAAAATAATGGACACGATATATATTTTATTGACTCAAAAAATTTATTTATGAAGGACAATCAACCTTACTGTAAATATCAAAAGGTAGAAGTTTCTTTAAATGATACGAACTTCAACGTTTTGTCCTCTTCCGAGAATACAATGGATTTTTTTGAAGTGATCATGATGCGTCAAGATCCCCCTGTTGATTACTCTTTTATAGTAAACACAATGATTTTAGAAAAAGCTGCCGATTTAGGCGTCAACGTTATTAATAATCCTTCAAACCTAAGGAACTTAAATGAAAAAATATTTGCATTAAATTTTCCAAAATTTTGTCCACCTACTTTGATCACATCTGATTTTGAAATTTTTAATAATTTTCTTAAAGAGAATGAGCATATTGTAGTTAAGCCTCTTAACTCCATGGGTGGAGATTCTATCTTTCAACTAAAGAAAGATGATGAACATTTATCTGAAGTTTATTCAAAAATATCTAAGGAGGGTGAAGTAAAATTTATTGCGCAAAAATTCCTTCCAGAAATTTCCATTGGAGATAAAAGAGTATTAATTATCAACGGTAAAGTTCCTAAACACGCCGTGTTAAGAACACCTCCTGAAGGAGAGTTTATAGGTAATTTGGCTGCAGGAGGATCAGCCTCAACTATTGAGCTTAATGAACAAGATAAAATTATTGCTCAGACGGTAGCAGACAAAATGTTGGATTTTGGGTTGTATATAGTTGGATTAGACATGATTGGAAATTTTCTAACAGAAATCAATTTAACAAGTCCCACTTGCTTTAGAGAACTCAATGATCAAGCAGATGAAAACTTAGCAAAACTTTTTGTAGATGAATTATTTGGGCATTGATTACGGAGAAGTTAACTATGGATTTGCGATTGGCAATTCAATTACCAAAAATTCAACAACATATTTTTCTGAAAAAATTGCATCTGAAAAAGAAGCTTTAAAATTTATTGAAAATTTAATAAAAGAGTGGGATTTAAAAGGAATTATTCTAGGATATCCACTTAATATGGATGATACTGATTCAAAACTTTCATTAAAAGTAAGCAAATTTAAAATAGCTTGTGAGCAGCTGTTTGATATTGATGTTGAATTAGAAGATGAAAGACTTACTACATGGGAAGCCAAGAAAATTATGTCTGATAAAAATAATCCTACTGATAAAAAAACAACATCTCACGCCCTTGCAGCCAAGATAATTCTTGATACTTGGCTTAACAAAAAATAATAATGGCTAAATTACCCAGAGATTTTATTCAAAGAGTTTTAGATTCAACGGATATTGTCTCTTTGATCGATAGCCATGTTTCTCTTCAAAAAAGAGGAAAAGATCACTGGGCGCTTTGTCCTTTCTGCGATGATGGAAGTAAGCCCTCTTTTAGCGTAAGTCAACATAAGCAGTTTTATTATTGTTTCAAATGCAGAGCGAGTGGAAATGCAATTTCGTTTCTCACAGATCACCAAGGGCAAACCTTTATGGATGCCTTGGAATTTTTAGCAACTAATGCAGGCATCGAAATTCCTAAAAACTCAAACAGCATAAATAATGAAGATTTTAAAATTTTTGACAAAATCAATGATCTTGCTGTGAAATTTTTTCAAAAAAATCTTTCTGAGCAAAGTGAATCTAGTTCTGTTTATAAATATCTTAAAAGTAGAAATATAGAAGGGAAATCTTCCCAAAATTTCTCCTTAGGATACGCAACTAAAAGCTGGGATGATTTATGCAAATATCTACTTAAAGAGGGTATATCTAGAGAAGATATTTTGAAAACAGGATTAATCAAAACCTCCGATAAAGGAAAAGATTATGACTTCTTTAGGAATAGATTAATGTTTCCGATACGAAATAGAAGAGGGCAGGTTATAGGTTTCGGTGGCAGAGTAATTGAGAATGAAGAACCAAAATACCTCAATTCTGCAGAATCTCTGGTATTTAAAAAAAATAGGGAGCTGTATGGCCTTTATGAATCTATTGAGCAAAATAGAAACATAAACAAAATTTTAGTGGTTGAAGGTTATACAGACGTCATTGCTCTGTTTGCAGGTGGTTTTCCTTATGCAATGGCTACACTTGGGATAGCGACATCAAAATATCATCTTGAAAATATTCTAAAAATTACCAATGAAGTAGTTTTTTGTTTTGATGGTGATCAAGCTGGATCAGATGCAGCTAGAAGAGCAGTAGAAGTCACACTGCCTTTCATTAACGATAATAGAAAGTTCAATATTTTATTTCTTCCTGAAGGACAAGATCCTGCAAGCATTATTGAAGAGCATGGTACGAATAAATTTGAGGAATATTTGAGTAAATCAGTAGTGCTTTCCAAATATATTCAAGATTCTTTTCTTGCTGGGAATGATGATTCAATAGAAACAAAAGCAAACGCCATGAGAAGTTTTCAAAATTTTATAAAATCTATCCCGCCATCAAATTTCAAAACTTTGCTTATTGAAGACTTTTCATCGAAATTAGGTTTTAAAGTTGAAGAAGAAATCCAACCATCAATAAAGAAAAAATCTTTCACGATAAAAGAAAACGAAACCTTTATAGAAAGTACAATTTTAAAAAAGATTCTAGCGGTTGTATTAGATTTTCCTGGAAGAATTAATTTAGATTTGTTCTCATATTTCGACGTCAAGTCGCAAATAAAGGAAGAAGAAACAATCGCTAAGATAATTGAATTTTGTAAATCAGCCCCCAACTATAATGCAGGTCAATTAATTGAAGAATATCCTGAATTGAAGGGAGATATTACTTCTATCGCTGCTGGCGAGAATATAGTTTCCGAAGCCAAAGCTAATGAATACATTGAAGAATCAATTAATTTTTATTTAAAAAAAGAGAATATTTCGAATCATGTATATCTACAAAAAAAACTCATGGATGGAGATATTACGGAAAAAGAAAAGATCGAATTGAAAAAAAGCTTGCTTGAAAAATTTGAAGCATTAGATGATCAAGAAAAGGAGCTATTAAAGTCTTTGTAACTTTTTTACATATTTATTCAAACTTTAGCTCTTAGAAGATATAATCAACGACCTTTTTTAGAAACACATGTACGACGACGATTTAGAGAATAGCGGTTTAAGAGAACTCATTGAAAAAGGGAGAGAGCAAGGATATATCTCTTATGCTGATATCAATGATTTCTTACCAGAAGATGTATCAGACCCTGATCAACTTGAAGAAGTTATTTCTCTCATAAATGAATTAGGACTTGAAGTTTTAGAGAATCCTCCTGCCGAGGGCTCAGATTTCATGCCTGCTCCTGAAGATCCACAAGAACAACCAGATCCAGAGGGTGAAATAGCAATTGAGTCAGAAGTAGGCAGAACAACAGATCCAGTAAGGTTGTACATGAGGGAAATGGGTTCCGTTGATTTGTTAACCAGAGAAGGTGAAATATCAATAGCAAAACGAATTGAGGATGGCGCCAGAGATCTACTTAGCGCATGCGTTCATTATCCTGGAGTTGTTCAGGGAATAATAGAGGATTATAAGTTAACTAAAAAAGGAGAAAAAAGAATTTCAGATTTGATCGTTGGCTTTATGGATGAGGATGAAGCTCCTTCGGAAGCTGCTGCTAATAAAGATATAAACGAAACAGACGATGATGTTGAGGAAGAAGAAGATTCTGGAATAAATGAAGAAGAACTAGAGAAAAGATTTGCTTCCCTCAGAAGACAATTCAACAAAACTGAAAAAACCATTGCTGCTAGCGGAAGAAGCAGCACAAAAGCTCAAACTGACTTGGAAAAGTTAGGAGAAATTTTTAAGTACCTTAAATTATCTCCAAAAAAATTCGAAACAATAGCTCTTCCTGCAAGATTAAATTTCCAACAAGTTAAAGAACTGGAAAGGCTCATTTACGATATCTGTGTCAGAGAGTCAAAAATGCCACGTAAAGAATTTATTGAAATTTTTGTAGGCAGTGAAACTAAAGCTAACTTCTTAGATTCGACTTTAAGGTCAAAAAAACCTTTTGTGAAAGAGCTTAAAACTAGAAAACCAGAGATTAATTTAATTCAAAAAAGAATAAATGCTTTAGAAAAGGTATCTGGGCTGTCTGTTCCTCAATTAAAAGAAGTGAACATGAGAATTACAAAAGGCGAGTCAAAAATTAGAAGAGCTAAAAAAGATATGATTGAAGCCAATTTAAGGCTAGTTATATCAATAGCAAAAAAATACACCAACAGAGGTCTACAATTTTTAGATCTTATCCAAGAAGGAAATATCGGCCTCATGAAGGCGGTTGATAAGTTTGAATACAGAAGAGGTTACAAGTTCTCTACTTATGCAACATGGTGGATACGACAGGCAATAACTAGGTCTATAGCTGACCAAGCCAGGACTATAAGGATCCCTGTACATATGATTGAAACAATCAATAAATTAAACAGAATTTCTAGACAAATGCTCCAGGAAATGGGAAGAGAACCAACTCCAGAAGAGTTAAGCGAAAGAATGGAAATGCCTGAGGATAAAGTTAGAAAAGTTCTAAAAATAGCAAAAGAGCCAATCTCAATGGAAACACCTATAGGAGATGAAGACGATACGACTCTCGGAGATTTTATTGAAGATCCTCTTCAGAGCTCGCCTATTGATGCCGCTACAGAAAATAATTTAACTGAAGCAACTGGGGATGTTTTAGGAAGTTTAACTGCTAGAGAAGCTAAAGTTTTAAGAATGCGATTTGGTATTGGCATGAACACCGACCATACTCTTGAAGAAGTTGGAAAACAGTTCGATGTTACAAGAGAAAGAATCAGACAAATTGAAGCGAAAGCTTTGCGAAAACTTAGACATCCATCAAGGTCTGCACACCTAAAAGGTTTTCTCGACGAGTAATATTAGACCAAGAAAGACCTTACACCAGAAGCTACAAACTCAATTGCTAGAGCCCCTAGTAATATTCCAAATAGTTTTTCAAGAACAATTATTGCTGACTCAGGAAGCTTATTAGCAATTCTTGAGGATAGCCACATAGCCATGCCGGCCAAAAGACAGATCAATAAGATCGGTGTGAAACTTACTAAATTATCCAGAAGATTTGCTTTGTTTTCCTCTCCCAATAAAGTCACAACGGTAATAGCCCCAGGACCTGCTATCAAGGGAATAGCTAATGGGAATATAGCAATAGAACTACTTGAAAAATCTTCATAAGCATTTTGAGCGTTTGTCTTTCTTCTAGTTTGTCTATTTTCAAGAACCATCTCAAAAGCAATGGCAATTAAAAATAGACCACCAATAATCTTAAAAGAACTCATGCTTATACCTAACAAAGTTAAGAGAGCAGAACCAAAAAACCAGAAAAAGCTTAGGATTATTAAAGATAATAAAGTTGCATTTAGATAAATTTTTCTTATTTCTATTTTAGATAAGCCAAAAGTTAGGCTTGCAAAAATAGGGATGAGCGCAATGGGATCCACTGCTACAAACAAAAGAATAAAACTTTCAATTAATTTATCGTAACTCAAATTAAAACCTATATAATTCTCAATTCTTGGGGGCCCATAGCTCAGTTGGTTAGAGCAGCGGACTCATAATCCGTTGGTCCGAGGTTCGAGTCCTCGTGGGCCCACCAACTTCTCTATATTTTTCCTCAATGAGGATGTTTTAGGTGAAACTTTTTCTTTTTCTCTCTCAGTCTATCTAGATGAGCGTATAAGTTTTCACTCCTTTGAAATTTTATTTTTTTTATTTGAGCTCTTTTATTTCTAGCGTGGTCTGAGCGAGAAATTCTTTCTCCTCTTTCCATACATTATTATTGTCTATTTTTTTTGATCTTATTGCTATCGAAATTACTTTTTTTCGGAAAAGGGGTTGGTGAAATGATTGTCATCTCTCTTTGGCAAAAAATCTCCGTCGTAAGCTTTCTCTGGGTTATCTCTTACTCTTTTATCTAATGCTGCAGCATCAGGGCCAATAAGAATTCGCCATTTATTTTCTTTTACACCGTCAAGAATAACTGTTGCTGCGTCTTCAGCTGATGTTATCGCATTATTTTTAAAATCGTCTTGCCTTTGAATTAATGCATCTTTGAATACTTCCAGGGAGAGATTATGAACAGGAGCTCCTGCTTTGATCCAGTTCTCCTTCATTTCCTGAAGCTCTTCATCTTGCATTTCCTCAGGTCTTTTCCCTAATATTATGCCCGTGTTCTGACTGATATCCGTTCCTATATGACCTGGCATTACCACTGAAACATTTAAATGCGGAGCATTTACTTTGAAATCATTTAACAAGGCCTCAGAGAAGCCTTTCACAGCAAATTTAGCCGCCGAATATGAAGTGTGGGGAACACCGTCGCCTAAAGATGCCCAGAATCCATTTACGCTGCTTGTATTAATTAAATGACCTTCGTCACTTTTAATTAACGCTTCCATAAAAGCTCTAGAACAAAAGTAAACGCCGTACCAACAGACAGCAAAAACTTTTTCCCATTCTTCAATATCGCTTTTTATAAAGCTTTGTCCGCCTCCGATACCCGCATTATTAAAAAGTAAATTTATTGAATCAGATTGCTGTTCGGATAAAACATCGTCTCTAAATTTTTCAACTTGGTCTTTGATGGAAACATCGCATACGTGCTTTGTTATTTTCACATTTGGATTTATCGAGGCTGCCAAATCCATTGTCTGATCCATATTTTCTTCGATAACATCGCACATAGAGACATTGCAGTTTGCTCTTGCCAATTGCAAAACTAGTTCTCTTCCCATACCTGTGCCGCCTCCGGTGACAACAGCAATTTTATTTTCAAAAGATTTCATAAAACTATCTTATGACTTATCGAAGTATAAGGAAACGATAGAATATGTTAAAAATAGTAGAAAAGGAGTTTAAAAATGACTAAAAAAGTTTGTCTAGTTATAGGTGCCGGCGGTGGAATTGGAGCAAACATAGCCAGAAAATTTGCAATTGAGGGTTATCACTCCTGCCTAGCAAGGAGAACAGATCAAGATGGTCTGGATAAATGGATTAAAAATATTGAAGCTGAGGGAGGAGAAGCCTCAGGATTCTTAATTAACGCAATTGAAGAAGGTGCAATAGAAAAGCTGATCAAGGATATTGAGGAAGGTATAGGGCCAATTGATACTTTAGTTTATAACCTAGGAGCTCAAACTGGGATGAAGCTTTTGGATCAAACAAGCCTAAAAGAATTCGAATGGGGTTGGAAGATGGCTACTCAAGGACTTTTTAGAGTGGCCAAAGAGATTTGTCCTATTATGGCCAGCAGAGGAGAGGGCTGTCTACTTGTCACTTCGGCCACTGCAGCCGTCAGAGGAAATAAGACTCAACACTCTCACGCTGCCGCAATGGGAGGAAGAAGAATGTTATGCCAATCCTTAAACGATGAATTTGGTCCGCAAGGCATACATGTTGCTCATATCGTTATTGATGGTGCCGTAGATGCTCCTGATACCCTTGGAAAAATGCTTGGACCGGATATGTACCAAAAGATGAGAGAAACAAGAGGTATGGAGCACGATGGATTAATTCTTCCCGAGAAAGTTGCCGAAACTTATTTTCATCTTGCCAATCAGCATCGATCCACTTGGACTCATGAAATAGATATCAGATCTTTTTCGGACATGGCTTGGTGGAATACCGATAGTAGTTTTACGAGAGATTGAGAATCATAAAAAAAGGCGGTGTTTCCACCGCCTTTTTTTTGCAAACCCTAAATTTAGAATCTGTACTGGATACCAGCCTTAATGATTCTTCCTACAGGAGAATGTGTGTAAGCATCATAACCTAACTCAGATGGAGCTAAAGGAGGCTTCTCATCAAGAAGGTTGTGAGCACTTAAGTTAAGAGTAACTCTATCATCAGCTAAATTAACTGAATAATTGAAGTCTATAGTATTCATAGCGTCAATTTTGTCACCTGTAAATGTATATCCTGCAGTAATTGTGTCAGGTATATCATATTCACTGATGTGTCTGAGATAGATATTCATTCTATGTATATCAATATCGATACCTAACCCCAAGAATAATTGAAGTTCTGGTAGTGATCTTATAACAATAGGAGATACAGACGATCTAGTGTTGTATTTACCAACCGCACTATATGTTCCACCAGCTAAAGCCCCTATACCACCAGCAACATCGTACTGAGTCATGTAAGTACCACCATAAGTGAACTGCATGATTGCATTTCCAGAATCAAATCCAACAGATCCTTCAAAATCAAGACCTGAGATATCAACATCATCACCATTGATCAAATCGGTCTCAATTCTTGAAACACCACTATCAGGATTTCCTGCTTCCACATAAACAATTCTTGCAGTAGGAGCAGTCGAAGCTGTTCTTGCAAAACCATTTGTAAATGCAAGATTGAAGTAGTCAAAAGTTAATTGACTACGATCATTTGGTCTAATGATAAAACCAATGTTCATGTTTTCAGACTGTTCTGGTTCAAGAGATGTTGGCACAGGTGTTACAACTGTTACATATTCACCAAGAGGTGCATATCTTTCTAAAGATTCAGTAGGCTGACTTGCAAGAACTGGTGTTCTATAAGTTTGCTCATATGAGAACCTTAAACTAAAGATATCCGTTGCATCCCAAATGAAAGATAATCTTGGTTTAGTAACCTGATCAATATCGTAATCGATATATCTTGCACCAAGCTGTATCTCAAAGTTATCTGTAGCAGGAATGTTAACTTCACCAAATAATGAAGTAACTTCATTATCCGTTCTTTCTGTTCTATCCATTGTCAAGAAATGGAAGACGGTATTACATTTTCCATTATCAGGACATCTGTTATCACC